>Ga0334882_1002706_pt1 | contig 17447 bp, 10 predicted proteins | sample GraSluR1_MG_5_FD_207226 | JGI IMG/M metagenome (GOLD analysis project Ga0334882, IMG submission 207226) | Sludge microbial communities from methane-producing bioreactor in Wageningen University, Netherlands - Granular Sludge_15_04-R1 | ecosystem: Engineered > Bioreactor > Anaerobic >...
CCGGGTTCTTTTTTGTCGCGGTGCCGGACGGCGCTTTTGGGGTTCTGGCGACTTTCGGGGTGGTTAGGCGACCGCCGCCGGGCTATGGGGTGGTGTTAAAGTGCGACTTCTTTCAGGAGAGTCATACGATGGAATCATTCACCTTCGACGCTCAACACTGCTTTGTCATTGAAGATTCTGCCGCCCGGCGGCCCTTCTCTAGCTTCTTCCCCGGCATTGCCGGGCCGCTGGGGATTCCGTTGTGGGTCTTCTACACCAATCGCGGGCAGGCCATCGCCGGATTCGGCATTGAGAACCGCGATAATCCCATCATGGAGTTCCAGCCTGCCAACAAGGCGTACCAGACCACCCCGCTGACCGGCTTCCGCACGTTCATCAAACTGGCGGGCAATGCGGCTCTGTACGAACCGTTCGCGCCCTGGGAATCCGCCTCCGTGCGGATGGCTATCGGCATGAATGAGCTGGAATTGCAGACGACCGACGCCGCGCGCGGCCTGCAAACCACGGTCGTCTATTTCACCCTGAGCGATGAGCCGTTCGCGGGCCTCGTGCGCCAGGTGACGGTGACGAACGTGGGCGACGTGCCACTCGCGCTCGAAATTCTCGATGGTTTACCCTGGGTGCAGCCCTACGGCGTGGACGAGGGCGGCCTCAAGATGATGGGGCGCACGCTGGAAGCCTGGAAGGGCGTTCACAACCTCACCCCCACCGCGCAGGGCCTCACGGGTGTGCCGTTCTACCGCTTCCAGGCCAGCGCTGGCGATACCGCCGAGGTCGCCGCGATCCGCGCCGGGCATTTCTACCTCGCCTTCTGCGAGGAGGAGGGGACTATTTCCTTGCTCCCGCCGCTGGTGGATCCCGACGTCGTCTTTGGCGCGGACACCTCGCTGCACACACCGCAGGGCTTCGCCGCGCAGCCGCTCGCCGCGTTGCAAGCCCGCCGCCAGATCACGGTGGGCAAGACCCCGTGCGGCTTCTTCGGCAAGGCGGTCACGCTCGCGCCCGGCGCGAGCCTCACGCTGCACGCCATCATCGGGCACATCGGCAACGTCGCGCATTTGCAGCAGCACCAGGCGCGGATCGCCAGCCCCGCTTATCTACAAGAGCAGCGAGCGCGCGCGACTGCGCTGGCGCAGGAGCTCACGGATGTCACCGAGACGGCCACCGCCGAGCCGCGCTTTGATGCCTACTGCCGCTATAATTTCCTCGATAACGTCTTGCGCGGCGGCTGGCCCCTGCTGTTGGGGCCAGCGGATAACCCCATCGTGTACCACATCTACTCCCGCAAGCACGGCGACATGGAGCGCGACTACAACGCCTTCTACCTGGCGGCGGAGATGTTCTCGCAGGGCAACGGCAACTACCGCGACGTGGCCCAGAATCGCCGCTCGGACGTGTTCTTCGCGCCGCGCGTGGATGATTTCAACGTGCTGAGCTTCCTCAGCCTTATCCAGACCGACGGCTACAACCCGCTGGTGATTCAGGGGCAGCGCTTCACGCTGGCCCCGGAGCATCATGCAGACGTGCTGGCGCTGGTGGAGCAGCCGGCCGCGCTCGCCGCCGCGCTCGCGCAACCGTTCACGCCCGGCGGCTTGTTGCGGCTGATTGCCGACCGCGAGCTGGGCTTGCGCGTCGCGCCCGCGGAGTTCGTCGCGGCGGCGCTGGCCCATGCTGAGGCGCGCTTTGCGGCGGCCTTCGGCGAGGGCTACTGGGTGGATCACTGGTTCTATAACCTCGATCTTATCGAAATCTACCTGGCGCTTTATCCAGACCGCGAGGGCGCGCTGTTCTTCGAGAAGCATGTGCCGTATTTCTATAGCTCGGAGGCCGTGTTGCCGCGCGACCGCCAGTATGTACTCGCCGCCAATGGCGTGCGCCGCTATTACGCGCTGGTGAAAAAAGAAATCGCCCCCTCGCTCCCCGGTGTGGACTTGACCGTGACCGTGTTCGTCAAACTGCTGGGACTGGCGCTGCTCAAATTCGCCACGCTCGACCCGTGTGGGATGGGCATCGAGATGGAAGCGGGCCGCCCCGGCTGGTACGACGCGCTTAACGGTCTGCCAGGGCTGATTGGCTCTTCGCTCTGCGAGAGCTACGAGCTGGCACGGCTGCTGGATATGCTCCTCGCCGCGCTCGCCGACCCGCCCGCCGCAGTCGCGCTCCCGGCGGAGCTCGCCGCGCTGTTGGGGGAAGTGTACGCCATCCACAACGGCCCGCTCTCTCTGAGCGGCCCGCTTGCCGGCGACGATTTCGCCACTTGGGACGCCGTAGCGACGGCGCGGGAAGCTTACCGTGCCCAAACCCAGCACGGTTTTGCGGGTGAGCTGACCACGCTCCAGGCCACTGACTTGCGCCCCATCCTGGAGGCGTTCCGCGCCAAAGTCCAGGCCGGGCTGGAGCGCGCCGTCGCGCTCAACGACGGCACGCCGCCCACCTACCTCGCCTACACTGTAACGGATTACGCCACCCTTGACGCGACCGACGCGCAGGGGCGGCTCTACGTCCGCCCGTTGGCCTTCGCGCCGCGCGTGCTGCCGCTCTTCCTCGAAGGGCCGGTTCACGCGCTCAAGGTGGCGGATGCAGCACAAGCCAGCGCTATCCATGAGCGCGTGCGCGCAAGCGATCTCTACGACCGCAAGCTGGGCATGTACAAGGTCAACGCGCCGCTGGCGGGCGAATCCCACGAGCTGGGCCGTTGCCGCGCCTTCACCCCCGGCTGGCTGGAGAACGAATCCGTATGGTTGCACATGGAATACAAGTACCTGCTGGAACTGCTCCGCGCCGGGCTGTACGATGCCTTCTTCGCCGACGCCCGAAGCGCGCTCGTGCCTTTCTTCGACCCGGCGGTCTACGGACGCAGCCCGCTGGAAAACTCCTCGTTCATCGTGAGCAGCGCGCACCCCGATGAGAGCCTGCACGGCGGCGGCTTCGTCGCGCGCCTCAGCGGGGCCACGGCGGAGTTCCTCAGTATATGGACACTGATGATGGCCGGGCGGCAGCCCTTCTTTATGCAGGATGGACAGCTCCACCTGGCGCTCAAACCCGCGCTGCCCGGCTGGCTCTTCCGCGAGGATGGCACGCTTACGTTCAAATTCCTCGGCCACTGCGCCGTCACCTATCACAACCCGGAGCGCCGCGACACCTTCGCCGAGGGTATGGACATCCGCCAAAGTGTGTTGCATCTGGACGATGGGGACGTGATCATCGAAGGCCCCATCATCCCCGCGCCCTACGCGGAGCAAGTGCGGGCGGGTAAGGTAGCTATGATAAATGTCTACTTCTGAAAGTGGAAAAAACTCACGCAAAACCACCAAGTTTTTTCTTTGCGCCTTTGCGTCTTTGCGTTAAATCTGATTTTGGAGCTAGAAAATGAAGCAATCCACCACCTGGCACTTCACCAACACCAACGGCGATTTCGTCCTGTCTGACCCGCAGCGGACGAGTTACCTCTACTTCCCGCTGGTCAACGAGGCCGGGATGATCTCCGCCGTCACCCCCACGCTGCACGGCGACGCCAAGACCGGGCAGAACAGCTTCCTGCTGCCGCCGGTCTCGGTGGAGGATCTGCACACCTCGCGGGCGGCGCGCAATTTCTGGGTGCGCACCGCCGAGGGGCAGGTCTGGTCGGCGACGGGCAACAGCGCGGCCCAGCTCGCGGGGCTGGCCGGTGAGGATGCCGTCACGCTTGAAGCGGGGCTGCTCTGGCACAAAGTTACCCGCGCCAAAGCTGCGCTCGGCGTGCAGGCTGAGATCGTCAACTTCGTGCCTGCAAATGAGGATCACGTCGAATTGATGCGCGTCACGCTGACCAACACCGGCAGTGCGCCCCTCGCGCTCACGCCCACCGCCGCCATCCCGCTCTACGGACGCTCCGCCGACAACCTGCGCGACCATCGCCACGTCACCGCGCTGCTGCACCGGATTCGCGTCGAGCAGCATGGCGTGCTGGTCAAGCCGACGCTCTCCTTCGACGAGCGCGGGCACACGGTTAACACGCTCACCTATGCCGTGCTTGGCGCGGAGGGGGGTGGCAGCGCGCCGGAGGCGTTCTTTCCCACCGTCGAGGACTTCATCGGCGCGGGCGGCACGCTGGATTGGCCCGCCGCCGTGCGGGAGGCGCGTCCCGGCGTTCCGGCGGGCGTCGCCCTGAATGGCTACGAGGCACTCGGCGGCCTGCGCTTCCGCGAGATCACGCTCGCGCTGGGCGAGAGCCGCGCCTACGTCCTCATCCTTGCCATCAGCAAGAGCGACGACCTGGCGGCCTTGCTCGCTCGCTACGGCGACGCGCAGAAATTCGCCGCCGCGCTGGAGCAGACGCGCGCCTATTGGGACGAAAAACTAGCGACATTCGCTGTGCAAACCGGCGATGCGCGCTTCAACGCTTGGATGCGCTGGGTGACTCTGCAACCCACGCTCCGCCGCTGGTGCGGCAATTCCTTTATGCCCTATCACGATTACGGGCGGGGTGGGCGCGGCTGGCGCGACCTCTGGCAAGATCAGCTTGCGCTCCTGCTCACCGAACCCGATGCCGTGCGCCCGGCGCTCCTGCACAACTTCGCGGGCGTGCGCAGCGATGGCAGCAATGCCACTATCATCGGCGCGAACGGCGAGTTCAAGGCCGACCGCAACAACATCCCCCGTGTGTGGATGGATCATGGCGCGTGGCCGCTGCTCACCACGCTGCTCTACATCCACACCAGCGGCGACCTGGACTTTCTCCTGGCCGACCAGGGCTATTTCCAGGACGCCTATCTCCATCGCGCGCAGCGGGTGGACGCGGACTGGGACGGAAATAGCGCACTCAAGACCGTCGCTGGGATGCCGTACCTGGGTAGCGTGTTGGAGCACCTGCTGGTGCAGCACCTCACGGCCTTCTTCAACGTGGGCGAGCACAACATCATCCGCCTTGAAGGGGCCGACTGGAACGATGGCCTTGATATGGCCCCGGAGCGCGGCGAGAGCGTCGCCTTCACTGCGCTCTACGCCGGGAATCTGTGCGAGCTGGCGCGGCTCGTCCGCCAACTGGAGCAGTCCGGCGTGACTGAGGCCGCGCTGGCGGTCGAGTTGCTCGCGCTGCTGGATACGCTGGCCTCGCCGATGGATTACGGCTCGGTCGAGAACAAGCAGTCCCGGCTGCGTGCTTACTTTGAGACGGTGCAGCCCACGCTTTCCGGCGAGAAGGCTACGGTGACGCTGACGGCACTGGCGCGTGACCTCGACACCAAAGCGGACTGGCTCATGGCGCACCTGCGGGCGCAGGAATGGTTGACCGCCGAAGGCTGTGGCTGGTTCAACGGTTACTATGACAACGACGGGCAGCGCGTGGAGGGGGAGCATCCTCAGGGCGCGCGGATGACGCTCACCGGACAGGTCTTCGCGCTGATGGCGGGCGTGGCGACCGACGCGCAGGCAGCGGAGATCGTCCGCACGGTCAACCATCATCTCTACGACGAGCGTGTGGGCGGGCCGCGCCTCAACACGGATTTCGGCGAGGTGCTGCACAATCTGGGGCGCTGCTTCGGCTTCGCGTTTGGGCACAAGGAGAACGGGGCGATGTTCACGCACATGGCCGTGATGTACGCGACCGCCCTCTACCGGCGCGGCTTCGTGCGCGAGGGCTTCCGCGTGCTGGATGGCATCTACCAACATTGCCAGAACTTCCCCGTCAGCCGGATGTATCCGGGGCTGCCGGAGTACGTCACCCCGCGCGGGCGGGGCGTCTACCCGTATCTCACTGGCTCGGCGAGCTGGTATCTGCTCACGCTGCTCACCGAGGTCTATGGCGTGCAGGGCAAGTGGGGCGACTTGCGTTTGCGTCCGCGCCTGGTGCGCGAGCAATTCGATGCGGAGGGGCGGGCGAGCGTCCGCGCCCTCTTTGCCGGGCGGACGCTGGACATCATCTACCACAACCCGGCGGGGTTGGATGCGGGCGACTACGCCATCGCCGCCGTTGTGCTGGATGGTGACGTGCTGCCCATCGCCCCCGGTGCGGAAGTGGTGATTGCGCGTGCGCTAATCGCCGCGTTAGATGCGCAGTCTGCACACCGGCTTGAGGTTACGTTGCAGGCGTGTGCAATGATTGGATGACAAATCAATGCAGAGAAGCAGAGCTTGCTTGGTTTTTCTCTGCATCTTTGCGCCCTTACGTTTTTGCGTTAAAAATTTCTTGAGGAATAGCCATGTCCATACCCGAATCCCTGTTAGAAATCCGCGATTACACCGGCGAGGGCTATCGTTCCCTCATTGACTTCGGCGTGTGGCGGGTGGCCGTGTTGTGCGCGATTGATGAACTGCTGCCGGAGAATCTTGCCGCGATGCAGCGCCACGATGAGACCGATGAGGTCTTCGTGCTGCTGGCCGGACGGTGCATCCTTTTCTTCGGCGAGGGCGCGGATGCCGTGACCGCTATCCATGCGGTGGACATGGAACCGCTGAAGCTCTACAACGTTAAGCGCGGCGCGTGGCACACGCATACGCTGAGCGCCGATGCAACCGTGCTGATTGTGGAGAACGCGGACACGACCGATGCCAACTCGCCGCTGGTCATACTTGCGCCGGCACAGAGGGCGGAGATCGTGCGGTTGGCGCAGATCTTGTGGTGAATGACGGCTAGAGTGCGACTTGAAACCTACCAGGTCTTTATGCCCTAGACTGAATGGCGTTGAGATAAGTTTTTTTGAAAATTACGGATTGGTTGACGCGGAGCCAGGATTGATTATACTTGTGTACTGAATAGTAATGAAAGGGTAAATCAATCCGTGCAAAAAAGAAGTTCTGGAGCAGGGATGCTCCTGTTTTTAATTTTCACTGTTGTCTTTCTGACAGGGGCGTGGTTGTATACCGGTTGGCAATCGGGTAAGCGGGTGCTGCCTACGGGTGTGACGATGGCCGGGCTACCGGTAAGCGGCATGACCCGCCAGCAAGCTTTGAACAGCATTTCGCAGGGCTTTGCCTCAACGGTGTTGTTGCACTACAACAATACATCGGTGCTGTTGGCCCCGGAGATGGTGGATCTGACTCTGGACATTGAATCTACGGCTTCCAATCTAGACGCGGTGTTGTTGGCACAGGATGGACCGCAGGGCTTTTTGGAATATGTGCGCGCTACGTTGTTACGCCGCGAAGCACAAGTGCAAGATGTGCAACCCGTGTTTTCCTATTCTCGCGCCCGTTTGGATAGCTTTCTTAGCCGCCTGGCGCAACAGTACGATCAAGAACCACAAGGTGCGGTGTTGTTGCCTGAAGCCGGTACCTTCCGACCTGCGCAGCCCGGCACACGGTTGAACATTGAAGCTTCGCGCCCGCTTGTGCTCGCTGCGTTGCTTTCTGCCAGTGAGCGCGAGGTGGCGCTGGTGGTCGAGATCGAACCCGCGCCTATGACTCCCATCGAAATTTTGAGCGGCGCGCTACAAGGTCAACTGGCGGACTTTTCGGGGGTGGCGGGTGTCTTTGTTAAAGATTTAACGACCGGGCAGGAGCTGTGCCTCAATTGCAAGGTTGCGTTCAGCGGTTTGAACACCCTCCACATTGGCATAGTCGCCAAGAGCTACCATTTGCTGGATGCGGCTCCCGATCAACAGACGGCTGCTCTGCTCAGTGCTTCAATCGCCCGCGCTGACACGGCCGCTGCCGATGCACTGCTCAACGCCATCGGTAACACCGACCCTTATACAGGCGCGCAGCAGGTCACGGCCTGGATGCACAGCTTGGGGATGGCCGATACGTTCATTGCCGCCCCGTATAACGCGCCGGACGAGACGCGCGCGATTCCCCTCGTCACGACAGCCAACAGCCGTACTGACATCAATACCCTGCCTGACCCTTTTCGCCAGACCACGCCGTTGGATACTGGAATGTTATTGGAGGCAAGCTATCAGTGTGGGCGTGGGGGCGGCCTATTGCGGGTGCTCTATCCCGATACATTGACCACGGAAGAATGTCGGGAGCTGTTGGGGGGATTGGCGCAAAATCCGACACCGGCGGCGTTGGGAGGCGCGTTGCCGCCGGGAACGCGCCTGGCTCACAACCAGGGTTGGCTGGGTAGTACCTATGCCAGTAGCGCCATCATCTACAGTCCCAACGGCGATTTCGTCATCAGCGTTTTCTTCTACCAGCCGAATTGGCTTACTTGGGAAGAAAGCGTCCCTACATTTGCCACAGTGGGGCAACTCGTTTACCGCTTCTTCAATCCGCAAGGGGAATGAGCTATTTCAGCCCAGGGGGGGGCCAAACCTGCCTGGGCTGATTTCACGGTTGCACAGGCAGGAAGCCCAGGCGCGTAACCCAGTTTTGTCCATCCGAGCCAAGCACCCATTGGGTAAAGGAACGGGCTGCTTCTTGTGGCTCCCCCAATGTCATGACCACAATCTCGCGGCTGAGTGGATAATGTCCGGCTTGCACCATTTCCGGTGCGGGGGGGACGCCCTCAATAGCTAATGCGCGCACGCGATTGTCGAGCCGTGTGGTGGAGACGTACCCTACTGCCATCTGATCACCATCTACTACACCCAGCACGGCCTCTGTGTTGGGTGCGAGGTATGCGGTGAGCGTGACCCGTGTATCTCCCATCACCCAGGCCTGGAAAAAGGCGAAGTCACCGGCGGCTTCCTCGCGGCTCACAATCTGGGGGGCGCCGGGCAGCCCGCCCCATTCGTCCCACTCATCCTGTTGACCTTGAAACAAGCGGCGCAGTTGATCGAGCGTGAGGCCGGGGATGCCGTTTTGTGGGTTGACTACAATTGCCAGCCCATCGCTTGCCAACGGTTGCTGCCAGGCGTCGGGCGGTAGCTCGAACGGTAGCCAGGTGAGCAGGGCTATATCTACTGCACCGTTCTCCAACGCACGCACAGCCAGCGTATCGGCACGTTCGACCAGAATTACTTGTACCGTAGGTACTTCGCGCTGATAGGCGGAAGCCAACGCCGTTGCCAATGGCCCTAGGGTTTCGGGATAGGCAATTCGCAAGGTCTGCGAAGGCACGCTATCCAGTTCAAGGGTGGGGGGTGGGGAGGGCAGGGGCGCGCGACATGCGACCAGCATCAGGCAAAGCAGAAGCAGCAACGTGCTGCGCATGTTCATAGCAAAATTACCGCCAGTGTCACCAGTCCTACTGTGGCACAGTAGATGGCGAAGGGGTATAGCCCGCGTTGCCGCACGAAAGCGAGCAGGCTCGTAACTGCTGCGTAGCCGGTAAACGCGGCAGCGAGCAGCCCGAGACCCATTGTGCTCAGCGACACTATCGGCGAGGGGGTGATGAGTAGTTTGAGTATTTGGTATGCTCCGCCTCCGCCCACGATGGGAATGGCTAGCAGGAAGCTAAAGCGTGCTGCATCGTTACGGCGAAAACCCAACAGCAGGCCGACGGCGATAGTCGCACCGGAGCGGCTGATGCCGGGTGCAATCGCCAGCGCTTGCGCCAATCCAATGAGAATGGCGTCGCGCCAGGTGAGGGATTCCAGCGCGCGACCTTGCGAACCGAAGCGTTCAGAGAAGGTCAACAGCAACGCCGTGACCAGCAGGAAGCCGGCCGCTGCTTGTGGAGCGCCGAAGAGCGCTTCGATGGTATCCTCGAAAATCACGCCGAGCAGCACGCCTGGTATGGTGCCCAGCACGAGCGCCCAGGCCAGGCGTGCCTGGGGGTCTTCCAGCGAGCGGTGACGCAGGCTCAGCCAGGCCGCTTGCGCCAGTGTGAGCAGGTCGCGCCAGAAATAGACAAGCAGCGCGAGTAACGTGCCGACGTGAAGTACCGTATCCAGCGCGATACCGGGGTCGGGCCAGCCGAGCCAGTAGCGTGCCAACACGAGATGCCCGGAGCTACTTACCGGCAAGAATTCTGTTGCGCCCTGCACAATACCTAATAGTAATACTTGAAACCAAGTCACAAAGCACCTCCATGTGCCGCGTAATGCGTACAAATCCGTTTCACGCCATAATACCAGCCTCGCGCAAAAGGGCAAGGCGCGCTCTTGCTAAAACGACCAAGTGTGGTATGATGCAAGCAGTTCGGGGCGTAGCGCAGCTTGGTAGCGCGCACGGTTCGGGTCCGTGAGGTCCAGGGTTCAAATCCCTGCGCCCCGACTGTAGTGCTCATGGAATGGCAAAGCACTGTTCCATGAGTACACCGGTTGAATTCCCCATCCAACCGCAGATAGCATGGCTATTTTCTTCCGGCTTCAAAAAAAACGCCCCCACCCATTAGCAGAACTGCCTGCTATATTAGCGGTAGAAAGGCGTTGAACCGGAGGTAACATGGTACGCAAAAAATCTCTGACCCCATTACGCCTTTCACAGGCCATAGAAGGCTTCTTTCTTGAGGCGCGCGCCCGTCAACTCAGCCCCAATACTATCAGCGACTATCGCAACACTTGCAATAAATTGAAGGCCTGGTTGAATGACAATCCTTACATGCACGAGATTGAGACCGATTCCATTGAGGAATTTTTGGCGCATTTAGGGAGCACCCCTCAGATTTCCCGAAGCCCCATCTCGCGCAAGGCTAAGCCACTATCCAAAAAATCTTTGCTCAATGTTCATACCGGGCTTTCAGCCTTATGGACCTGGGCGCTGCGCGAGGGTGTAGTTACAGAGCAGATTATCCGCGAGATTCCTCGACCCAAGCCAGAAACACGCGCAATCATTCCCCTAACTCGTGACGAGGTTGCGGCGCTCCTCAATGCTTGCCGCGCTACCAAAGGGTACTTCCAGAAAGGCACCTGGTGTACCAATGCACGCCCTACTGAGCAACGCGATCAGGCTATCATCCGCACGCTCGTTGATACAGGGCTACGCGCCTCGGAACTGTGTGATCTCAAGATTGCTGATTTCGATATGCCCAACCACCGGCTGAAGGCTTTTGGTAAAGGCTCAAAAGAACGGGTGCTGACAATAGGCGACCGTACTACCAAAGCTATCTGGCTATATCTTACCAAAGATCGTCCGGCAGACATCAACGCCGATGAACCGCTTTTTGTCAATGATGATGGCGATGACTGCTTGACACGGCGCGCCCTGGGTTTGCTTTTGGAACGCCTGGGCGAGCGCGCTGGTGTATTGGATGTTCACCCGCATCGCTTGCGACATACGTTTGCTATCACTTTTCTCAGAAACGATGGCGACATCTACAGTTTGCAGATGATGCTGGGCCATTCCACGTTGGATATGGTGAAAAAATACCTGGCTATCGCTCAAACTGATGTGGAAAAAGCGCATCGCAAGGCGTCGCCTATAGATAACTGGAAGGTCTGACTTCTGGACAAAATCCCCAAGTCCCGTTCTTTACCGAGAACGGGACTTTTTTGTGCGTGTGTGGCGCAACGCTTTTTGTACTTTGTCGCGTTTGGGGTTATACTGATAACGATTGTGGGAACAAAAAACGCCTCGAAGTAATCACCTGTGGCGAAACAAGCGGCCCGGCTAAAGCAGTCGCAGTGGAAATCGAACGATACCCTCTACCTGACGGGTTTTGTGTGGGAGATATTTATGAATGAAGCAGCGGTGTACACTACCGGTCTTTCGGCTAAGGGGGCCTTGCTTGAGGAGACCTTCGCTACTTTGCGCCAGCTGGATGCGGGCAAGTCTATCGCAGAGATCAAGCAGCAAGTGTTTGTGGATGATTTGCTGGGCAAGGATACGAATTCTAACCGCGAATCAGTGTGGAAACGGATTCACGCGCGTTATTTGAGCGATGCGCCCCGCGCGCGGGTGTTGGCGCGCATGGCAACCCACGCCCCTGATGCGCAGACTGCGCGCCTGGTGCTGTTCTATGAGTTTTGCCGGGCCAATCCCCTTTTGCGTGACATCACGCGCGCTTGCATTTATCCGCGCTATGCGGCTGGCTTCGTAGGGGTGGATAAGGCGCTTATCCAGCAATACCTGGATGATGTGACCGGCGCGCACCCTGAGATCGCCAGCTGGTCGCCGCAGACGCGCGCTAAGATCGTGAGCAATAGCCTCTCTATCCTGCGGGACTTTGGCCTGCTGGAGGGGGTGCAGCGCAAGCAATTCGCGCGCCTCTATGTGCCGCTGCCGGCTTTCGTGTACGCGCTTTATCGCATGGTCGAAGACGGCCTGACCACGCCCGCGGCATTGATCGCGGCGGAGGATTGGCGCGTGTTCTTGCTGGCGCCCGCCGATGTCATCGCGCTGCTGGATGAAGCTGCGGCGTTGGGACACTGCACGTTCAAGCATCAGGGCGATGTGTACACGCTCGATTTTGCCTATCCCTCTTTGGAGGTGTGTGTTGCGCATCTTACGCGAGAAATTTGAGGAGCTGGAAGAGCTGCTGCTGCACCACCGCCGGCAGCTGGCGCAGAGTACCGGGGTGCCGTTCGTGCGTCTGGTCTATCGCCCCGAGGAGGAGCAGGAATGTCAGCGGAAGCAGCAAACCCTGGCGCGGACGCTGCGTAAGAAGGGGCTGGCGGTTGAAATCGTCTCATGCCGGGGCGCAATTTTTGCGTATTACGAGCAATCCGGGCGGTTGGAGCAGCTCTTTGCGTTGGAAGCGGAGGGAACTGCGGGCCTGACACAGAATATCGCGCGCCACGGCGCACAGGTTTTGAAGGAGCGGATCTTGCAGGCGGCGCGACTGCTGGCGGGCGAGGGGATTATCTTGTTGACCGATGTGGCGTTTGTATACCCTTATCTGGAATTGGAGCCGATTCTGGATGCCTGCACCAACGAGATCCGCGCGCCGATGGCGCTGGTGTTTTTCTATCCGGCTGAAGAGGATGCCGCCGGCGATCTGCGCTTCTTGGGGCAGCGTCCCAGCAGCTACTACCGCGCCCGCCCGCTGGTGTAGCGCGCCCTGCTAACAGATTCTCTATTGCTTGAGATTCGCTATTCGCCATTTGCTATTTCTGTAGGAGTCTATTGCGCATGACCCAACACCTGAAACTGCAAGACCTGTTGGTTTACCCCATGGAGCGTTACATCCCGCCGGTGGCGAAGGTCAATGATGTGGCCGAAGCGACGGTGGCGGCCGAGCTGCACGAGTATGTGATCACCCAACCGATAGAGCGCGCGTTGGCGGGTTTCCTGGAAGTGTACGCCGAGGCGCGCACGCAGGCCACTGACCGCATCGGGGTGTGGATTTCCGGCTTCTTTGGCTCCGGTAAATCGCACTTTGCCAAGGTGCTCAGCTATTTGCTGGAGAACCGCGTGGCGCATGGCCGCCCGGCGCATACGATTTTCCTGGAGCGCCTGGGGGAAAGTCCGCGCGCGGCAGACCTGGCGGCCCTGTTGCATCGGCTGGCGCTGCTGGAGAGCCGCGTCATCATGTTCAACATCAAGACCGAAGAGGATCAACACGCGGGCAATGACGACAGCATCAGCCAGATTATGTACCGGCGCTATCTGGCGAGCCGGGGCTTGAGCATCAACCCGGTGGTGGCGCATTTGGAGCTCGCGTTGATGGAGCGCGGCCTGTACGAGGCGTTCAAGGCTGAGGTGCAAGCGCGCCAGGGACGCCCCTGGGAGGCCGAGCGCGAGGATTTTCTCTTTATCCGCGCGACGGTGGCGGCGGCGTTGCAGGCGGTCGCGGCGCAGGCGTATCCCACCCGCGCCGCCGCGGAGCAGGCGTTGACATTTGTCGAAGAGGCGCAACGGCTCACGGTCTCGGATCTGGTGCAGCGATTGATGGGCTATGTGGCGCAGTTGGAAGCTGCGGGGAACAGCGAGCGCCCGCCGCGCCTGGTTTTCATCATGGATGAGGTGGGGCAGTTCATCGGCACAGATGGGCAGAAGCTCCTGGAATTGCAATCTATCGCTGAGGAGTTTGCCACGCAGGGGCGCGGCAAACTCTGGCTCATTGTGACGGCGCAGGCGAAGCTGGCGCAGCTGATCAAAGGCGTGGATACGGTCAACGCCGACTTCGGCAAAATCGGCGCGCGCTTCGATACGGGTCTGACTTTGACGGCGGATGATGTGGAGCAGGTATTGCATGGCCGCATTTTGCAGAAGCGCGCGGAACGGCAGCCAGAAATCCAGACGTTCTACCAGCAACACAGCGGCGCGCTGGCGGCGCTGGCCGAGCTGCCGGGCAGCAGCCGCCGCGAATGGCCGGGGATGGCGCCGGAGAGTTTTAGCGCGGCGGCCCCGTTTTTGCCCTCTCACCCCACATTGATCCAGGCGATTTTTGCTAACTTGCCCAACGCGATGGCGACCGGCTTCCAGATTTCGGATGAGGCGCGGAGCATGATCGGCATGGCGCAGGGGGTGCTGAGCACGCCGGGGAATGGCTTTATCGCCGGAGAGTTGGGGCAACTGGTGACGCTGGACCTGGTCTACGACCAGATCGCGGCGGATTTGTTGCCCCAGGATCGGCGCGAGATCACGGCGCTGCCCAAACAATTGCACGGCTATCGCCCGCTCGATCAGCGCATCCTCAAGGCCCTGTACCTGTTGCAGACGGTGCCGTGGATTGCTGTGACCGCAGATACGCTGGCCCACGCGCTGTTGCGCGATGTGCGCGCCGAGCGGATAGAGACACTGCGCGCCGAGATCGCGCTCAGCCTGAAGCGGCTGGAGGAAGGCCGCTATGTGATCCCCAAAGGCGACGGGGTATGGGAGTTTCTGACCGGCGCCAAGAAGAGCTTCGAGGAGGAAGTCTCCGGCAGCAAGGTGACGGAGACCCAGCTGCGCTACCTCTGCCGCACCACGCTGGGCGAGGTGCTGCGCGAGGTGGGCAAGCTCAACTATCGCCAGGGCTTGCGCACTTTCGATGTGACCGTGCGCGGCGATGGCAAGGAGTTCAACATCGGCGCAGGGCTGGTGCTGGAAGTTTTTTCGCCGTTGTATGTGGCGCGCGAGCCGGGGTTCAGCGCTGCCGATTTGGAGCAGATCGAGAGTTTCAGTCATCCAGAGACGGTCTACTGGGTGGCCGGCCCCAGCCCGGAGCTGGAAACCCAGCTGCAACGCGCCATCCGCCTGGATTTGGTGCTGGATAGGTGGCGCATCAAACAGGCCAAGAGCGATGAAGAGAAGGAAATCCTCCGCGAGAAGGAGACCGAACTCCACAAGTTGCGGCGGGCGATTGAGACGGCGCTGCGCGTGGCGTTGACCAACGGCGCGCTGATTTGGAACGGGCGCACCGAGGAATTGGATGGCCGCACGACCACGCTGAATCCCATCTTCAACCGCGTGTTGAGCCAGGTGGTACCCCACGTCTATCCCAAGTTCGAGCTGGCGGCGGTGAAGCCCCAGGAGCAGGATATCGAAGCCGTGCTGACCGTGGCGCCTTACGCGCTCGCCAGTGTGGGCGCGGCGCTGGCGCTCTTCGATCAGGAAGGCTATCTCAACCAGCATAGTGCGGTGGTGGCCGAGGTGCGGCGCGAACTGGAACAGCGGACGCGGCGCGGGCAGAATACCGACGGCAAGGCGCTGGAAGATCACTTTACCGATGGGGATTATGGCTGGCATCCGGTTATTGTGCGGCTGGTGCTGGCGGCGATGTTCCGCGCCGGGATGATTTCGGTGGCCGCCGATAATGTGCATTTCCACGATGCGAGCGCGCCTTCGGCGCAGACCTGTTTCACGCAGGCGCGGCGCTTCCGCCGCGCGGCGGTGTATTATGAGCAAGAGGAAGCCGTGACCCCGGCAGAGCTCCGCCGGGCGCAGGATGAGCTCAAGGTGCTCTTCGATGCGCCGCAGCGCGAGGAGACGGCCAATGTGCTGGCGGAGCAGATCCTGGAACAGCTCAAGCTCTGGTACGGGCACACCGAGCGCGTGACCGTGGAATTGCAGGCGGCGGAGTATCCGCTGCCGGCGGCGCTGGCCGGCGCCTACGACCTGTATCGCCAGGTGAGCAGCCATCAGCGCAATCCGGGCAAGACGGTGAAGCAATTCCTGGCGCATCTCGAAGCGCTCCGCGCCTGGCACGCGGAGGCGCAGGCGCTCTATACGTTTGTGAAGTTAGACAAGCGGCTGCCGGTCTACAAACAGGCGCGGGCGATGTTGACCGCCATCGCGCAGGCGCAGGGCGTGCCTGGCCTGGAAACGCTGGCCGATGCAGAGGCGCGCGAGTGGCGCGGGCAACTGGAGCGGCTGCTCCAGCAGGGCGGCGCGCATCACGAGTGGGAGGCGTTCATGGCCGCGCTGACGCCGCTGCGCGCGCGCTATCAAGCGGCCTATGCCGCGCTGCACGCCCGGCGCGATGCGGCGGTGGCGCAAGGGCTGGCCGATTTGGCTACGGCGCAGATTCCGCGCAATAGCTACCTGACGCGCTACGAGTGTGCGGGCTTACAATGGGATGAGGGCGCGCTGCGCTGCGCCTGCTGCCAGACGCCGTTGGGCGGCCTGCACGATCAGACCGGCGCGGTGGCGAATACCGTGCGCGAATTGCAGGAGCGTTACAAGCCGCAACCGCCGGCGCCCCCCGCCGAAACGACGCAGGGGAGCCGCGTGTATCGCTTGAAGGTGGCCGAAGTGCTGCCGCAGCCCCGGATCAGCAACGCCGGCGAGTTGGACGCGGCGCTGGATGTGCTGCGGGAGGTGGTGCATAAGGCTCTAAATGAAAATCAAGAGGTTGAGTTAGTTTAACTCTTTTGCTTTTTTGAGAAAGGTATTTGTGGAGTTTCTAATGACAAAAAAAATCTCCGGTATCTTATTTTCGTTATTTGTAGTTTTATTTTTAGCTTTTGGGATGTTAGCTGCTTTTATGCAGACTTGTTATGCACAAGAACAACCGCCATTGGTTGAAACGATAGCGCCGGATACAGTTTTTGCTGGACGCGAATCCGTTGTAGTGGTAAATGGTGAAAATTTGCCGGAAATTTTCACCGTTACACTTGTTGGTAGTAGGGATTTTGTTCTACAGCTACAAACAAGCCAGGTTTCCAGCACTGAATTACAAGTATACATTCCTGCAAATGTAGCAATCGGAAATTATCGCCTTCAGATTGATTTTGGGATGTTTGTAGATCGCTTTGCGTTTAGCGTAATTGCTTCGGAGCCTTCCATTACATTTGTAACACCGCTTGAATTCTGGAATCGAGATAATACTACGCTTCAAGTTCAAGGCAGCGGATTTAGTATGATTCCTTTAGTAATGTTGGGATCTACTCAAATCACAAATGTTCAAGCTATCTCGGATAGTTTGCTAACTGTACAAATCCCCGCTAGTTTTACTCCAGGTCAACATGACCTCACTTTATACTTTGGTGGCGGCACGAGTTTACATTATCCAGATAAAGTAATAGTTCGTCATTACGTTAAGCCACACGTTAGCAATGTGGAACCACGCGAAGTTTACAATAATGTTGCAAGGAGAGTTCAAATTACGGGTGAAGGATTAGGAAATCTAAGCGAATTCTTTCTTGGTAATACCTTGACTCCCCTGAAAAAAGGTGGCGCTAGGCATGAAATATGGTATAATATACCAATACTATCAAATTAAAATCGGAGTACACAGCTATGTTTCTACCGCATACCGATCACTTGCAATGCAGCTTCGT
>Ga0334882_1002709_pt1 | contig 17439 bp, 6 predicted proteins | sample GraSluR1_MG_5_FD_207226 | JGI IMG/M metagenome (GOLD analysis project Ga0334882, IMG submission 207226) | Sludge microbial communities from methane-producing bioreactor in Wageningen University, Netherlands - Granular Sludge_15_04-R1 | ecosystem: Engineered > Bioreactor > Anaerobic > Unclassified...
TGGTCCTTCTTGACGTGATGATGCCCGAGATGGATGGGTTCGAGACGTTGCGGATGATCAGAGAGGTCTCCAGTGTGCCGGTGATCATGCTGACCGTGAGGAGTGCGGAGGAGGACAAGGTCAAGGGACTCGATCTCGGCGCCGACGACTACGTCACCAAGCCGTTCAGCCCGCGGGAGCTGGTGAGCCGCGTTCGTGCTGTTCTGCGCCGTTTCCAGGCCGTCTCTCCTGCTGAAGCCTCGGTGCTGGACATCGACGACTATCTCAGCATCGACTTCAACACAGCTGAAGTGATTGTGCAGGGTGAACGCGTGAAGTTGCGGCCCACAGAGCTGCGGCTCCTGCGACACCTGGTCGAGAATGCGGGGTGGACGGTGCCGCATGCCACGTTGCTGTCCCGCGTGTGGGGATACGAGTACAAGGACGAGATCTCCTACCTGCGACTCTATGTCAACTACCTGCGGAAGAAGATCGAGCCCGATCCCTCGAACCCTCGGTACATCCTCACCGAACGTGGTATGGGATACAGGTTTGTCGACTTTCGGAATCGCGCCTAGGCACTGGCGACGCATCCTTCTCGTTGCATGGTTGCTGGCCGCCTGTTCATCGGCCTCCCTCGACGAGACGCCGATGATCACGGCCACCGACGAGGTGGTCGCGACGCCCTTCGTGCAGCCCACGACGATCGATGGGGTGCCCGGAACCCCGGTGACCTACGATCCGTTAGCGGCTTTCCCGGCATCGGTGCCCGCACCCGTCCCGCCCTTTCCTCCGACCATTGTTGAGGTTCTCCCGCCACGGGGGGCGGAGATAGCGCCGGACACCGCCCTGACCTGGACCTTCGATCGTCCGATGGATCCGGAGAGCTTCCGGGATGCGTTCCGGCTGTCGCCTGCGCTAGAGGCGACGCTGATCTGGCAGGATGACCGGCGCGTGAGCCTGATCCCGGAGGGACTGGTGCCTGTTACGCGCTATGTCGCCGGGGTGGCGATGGGGCCGCCGTCGCAGGATGACCCGCAGAGGACGGTGTCCGGTGCCACGGTCGACGGCATGGCCCTTAACTCGCTGACGCGCTTCGTCCACGATTCAACCGTGGTGTTCAACACGTTGGGAGCGCTTCGCGTCACCTCGATCAGCCCCGTCGACGGCGCGCAGGATGTGCGCGCGGACACCCCGATTCTGCTGACCTTCAACCGTGCCGTGGTCTCTGAGGCGTGTATCGGTCATGAGACGGATTCGGCGCGCTGCCCCGAAGTGCCGCTGACTGTCTCGCCTGGTGTGATGGGGCGTGGCACTTGGATACACACGTCAATCTATCGCTACGACGTTCCCGAGGGATGGGCTACAGGACAGCGCTACGTGCTCTCGCTAAGTTCCCCATCAGGGAGCGAGCCCGCCACGACGCCGTCGGTCGGCTTCGCCGCGGTGGATGGTGCAACGCTAGAGGCACCGATGACGTGGGCGTTTGACACGGCGCGTCCTCGCGTTGTCGACCTCTGGCCTGCATCCGGATCACAGAATGCGGCGCTGACCGTGTCGGTCGGCGCTCGCTTCGGTACGCCGATGGACCGGGCGGCCTCTGCGGCAGCGTTCAGCCTAACGGGGCCGAGCGGTGAGCTGATAGCCGGGTCGGTGCGGTGGTCAGATGGTGACGCGACACTGACCTTCACGCCGTCGGAACCCTTGGCTACCGACTCGACTTACGTCGCGCGGATCGACCAGGGTGCTCGAGCGATCGACAGCGCGCCCCTCGAGATGACACACATATGGTGGTTCAGGACCGTTGCTACTCCGCGGCTTGTCGAGGTCCGCACAGCTGAGGGGCAACTCCTGCAGCAAGACGATCTGGAGCAGGTGGCACCGCTACCGCTCCAGCTGCAGTTTGAGGGCGGCTTCGAGCGTGATCACCTGCCGGACGCCGTGCGCGTTTCACCCGCCCCCCTCGATCACGAGGTCTTTGCGCTCTACGATGAGGAGACGGGCGTGATGAGCGTGTCCTGGCGTCATCTCCCGGCGACCGGCTACTGTCTCAGCTTCGACGAAGCGACATTTGACCGCTATGGTCAGGCTCTAGCGCCGACTGAGCCCTATTGCCTGGTCACCGAGGATCTGCCGCCTAGCTTCGAACCTGCGGCCTTCAGCGGTCGCGATGTCGTTGCTCGATCCGTCTGGGGCGCTCCTGATGCGTTGACCCTGGACGCCGGGTCTGCGCCCGAGATCACGTTCCTGGTGACCAACATTCCCTCCGTGCAGTTTGAACTCCATGCCGTGGAACCGGATCGTATCCTCCTGCCCGAGCCCGTGAACGGGAACTCTGTACGTACTTGGACGCAGGCGTTTGATCCGGCACCCAACCGGGCCGAGCCGGTGACGGTGACTCTGCAACCCGGGTCCACGCCGCTCCGCCCAGGGTTGTACAACCTGACCTGGCGTGTGACCGCGACGGGCGACGAAGGCGAGGTCCGGATCGCGCTTGTGGATCGGTCGATGACGCTCAAACTCTCGGGGTCCGAGGCCCTGGTGTGGGTCGCAGACCTGGCCTCCGGCACACCGGTCTCGCGGACTGCTGTGAGGCTCCTCGATCGCGACGGCCTTCTCTTGGCCGGGGGCACGACCGACATCGGGGGCGTGGTGCGGCTGCCTCTGGTGGCGGGAGACGGTCGCGTGAATGGCGACGTCGCGGCGGCGGGCTGGCAGGTGGCTGCTGTGGTCGGCGAGCCGGGCACCGATGGGTTCGGCTTCGTGGGTTCAGGATGGTATGGGGCCACACCGCCCTGGTCCTACGATATCTCGGTCGTGGATCCGGCGACGCCTGCGTCCGCGGTTACCTTTATCCGGACCGACCGGCGGGTCTATAGGCGTGGAGAAGCGGTGCGGTACGCCGGCTTTATGCGACTGTGGCGACCGGCAGAGCTCAATCGTGGTGGGGCATCCCCCTTCGGCTATCTCCTGCCGGACGCCGAGGGCTCTGTGTCCGACGGCTATGCCGAGCTTGTGCTCCGCGATGGCCAGGGAGAGATAGTGGTCCGTCAGGCCCTCCAACCTTGGGACGGGTCGGACACCGATCCCGGCGCGGCTGAGGCCGATCGTGAGGCACAGGACGGGCTCTTTTCGGGCACGCTCCGCCTTCCGGAGGATCTGGCGCCGGGCAGCTATGTTCTGGATACCGTGGATGCAGGCCCCGGGTCGCTGTCCGCTGTCACCCTCACAATCATTGGGCCCGAGCCGGCGACGACTGTGTACGTAGAGCCCCTTGTGGATGCTGTCGTCGTCGGCGATGTGGCGCGCTACGTGGTCACCGTGCAGACTCTGTCGACCTTGAGCAGCCCCTATGCCGCATGGTCGGCTCCGGCCCTTCCGAGCCGCGAGGTCCCCGTCTCCTGGGAGCTCGTGGCAGCACCGGCGTCGCCACCCATGCTGCCGTTTGACGCATGGCAGCCGATCGGCTGGCGCTGGGGTGGGGAGGGACTGTCTGCGGATCGACGCGTTATCGTGCGTGGCCATGGGGTAACCGACGACGAAGGCCGGCTGGTGATCGAACTACCCACCGACACCGTCGCGCTCCATGGTGAGTCGGGTAGCGCTGACACGACCTGGTCACTCCCCGGTTTTCGGGAGCCGCAAGCCTGGACGCTGCGGGCTGTCGTCTCCGATGCCGATGTCGGGCCATCAGCTGATGCCCCCTCAGGCGAAGATAGTCTCTTGGTCTATCCGGCGGAGTGGGTCATCGGCATACGTCCCAATGCGTGGATCTTCAGGTCAAGACAGCGTGTCACGCTTGAGCTGGCGGTTGCAGACTGGGGAGCGCAGGCAGGTGCGGAGCTCGTTGCCGGTGTGGAGCTCGATGTTCAGCTCATTCAGCGTACCTGGGACGCTGCAAGTGAGGGAGAGGTCGTGCAGCCGATCGATACCGTCGTCGTCGAGCAGACGGTGACGACCGGCGTCGACGGACGAGCTGCCGCCGCATTTGTCTTTCCTGCCCCCGGCACCTACCTCGTCACGGCACGGGCTGTCGACGAGGCTGGACGCTCGGTGACGTCCGTCATCCCACTCTGGGTTGGCGGTGGGCAGGCGCCGTCGACCGGCTATCCGGCGGACGGAGATGGACTTCGTCTGGTGCTCGACGCCGACCTCTATCGAGAGGGTGATGTGGCGCGCCTGTTGGTGCTCTCGGACGGGGACGAGCGCGAACCCCAGCACGTGCTCCTGACGGTGGAGCGCGAGGGCGTCTACTCGGTGGAGCATCATGTGCTCGATGCCGCCGATCCGACGATTGATATCCCCATCCTTGCTGAGTACGCACCGAATGTGATCGTCTCGTGCGTCATCGTGCGCCCGGCGACGCCGACATCGCCGGGCTACGCGCGCGTGGGCTTTGTGCGCCTCAACGTGGACCTGCCCGCCACCCGTCTGCACGTCGAGGTCGTTCCCGAGGAGGAGGCCGTGCGACCGGGTGACCGCGCGAGCTTCGTCGTGCGTGTGACCGATAGTCAGGGCAGGCCCGTGGAGGCCGATCTTCTCGTGGGGCTTGAGGATGCTCGATCTGCACAACAGCCCGGAGATCGGCCGTATTCAGTAAGCCCAACGCTCCTGCAGGAGTTGTTCTACGGTACGCATCGGCTGGGTGTCGCGACGGCGGTTGGCCTGCACGCCACACCTGGGGTGATGTCGTCGACCCTTGTGCGATTCCCTGACCCCCCGGGTAGGGGTCGTGAGGGTGTGTCGTCCCAGTCTGGGGGCGAGGATGCCTTCGATCTTGGCTATGAGGGTGCGGTGTTCTGGCATGCGTGGCTCACGACGGACGATCAGGGTGAGGCGCGCTTGACCGTCGATGTGCCCCGGCGACTCGCGATCTGGACGCTGGCGGCCTACGCTGTGACGGCGGACACGCAGGTGGGCGAGGGCCGAGCCACGATCAGCGTGTCACAGCCGCTGTTCATCGAGCCGCTCACGCCCCACTTCGTCAGCGTTGGTGACCAGGTGATGCTGGCTGCCCGCGTCCACAACCGTACCTCTCGTGACCTGACCGTGGATGTCTGGCTGGAGGTGAGTGACGGCATGGAGCTGTTGTCGCGTCCTCACATGCAAGTGTCGATTCCGGCGGGCGAAGCGACACGTGTTACCTGGGCTTGCCTTGTAACGTCAACCGAGGCACCGATCCGGCCGGTATTTGGCGCTCAGAGTGGAGATTGGGTCGACGTTCGTCCGCCGGCCGGCATCGGCGGCGCGTCCGGGCTCCCGGTTTTTGAGGAGGTCCGTCGCGACGTGAGTATCGTGACCGGCGTGGTTGAGGAGGCGGGGTCACGGGTCGAGGTGGTCGTTCCGCGCTCACAGGACGCCCGTCTAGCCGTGCGCGTCGACGCGTCGCTGCTCGCCGTCCTGGTGCAGCCCACTGAGGCCCTGTCGCATGGCGAGTTGTCTGCCGAGCGGCTCACGACGGCGGCGTGGGCGAGTCGTCTCCTGGGAGCTGCGGTAGGCTACGATGCGCTCCGGCGTAGCCCCGAACTCATCGTCGACGAGACGGTGACCGAGCGTGCCGCATCGCATGCCGCCGCTGCTGACGAGGCACTGGAGCGGCTCTATGTTCGTCAGAACGCCGACGGCGGATGGGGTTGGCAGGTAGGTGCAGCGAGCACGATGCGTGATACGGCCTACGTCGTTCACGCGCTGCTCACCTCAGAACGTGCGGGCCTTCCGGTCTCAGCGGCAGCGCTGGGCGCTGCGCTTGATGACCTCCAGACGGCGATTGCGCAGGAGGTCGCTGCCGGCGATCGCCGTCCCGACCTGGCCCTTGGCGTCCGGCTGCTGGTTGAGGCGGGGAGATCCTGGCCCGAAGGCGTGGTATCCGCCCTCTATGCCGATCGTGAATTGCTCGGCGTCGCAGGAAGGGGCCACCTGGCTTTGGCGTTGGGCGCGGTGGATCGGGCTGACAATCGGGTGACGACTCTTCTGTCGGAGCTGCGCGCAAGGGTGACCGACACCGTCTCGGGCGCCTACTGGGAGACACTCAACGTCCGCGATCGCGTCACGAGTGTGCAGGCGACGGGGATTGCCCTGGACGCCTTGGCCCATTTGGCACCGGACGACGCTCTCGTCCCGCTCGCGCTCCGTTGGCTGCTTCTCAATCGTGGGCCGGACGGCTGGGCAACTCCCTACGAGAGCGCTTGGGTGCTGTCGACCCTGCAGCGTTTGGTCCTGAGTGATGACCCCTCTGCCCCCGGGGAGGCCGGCGCTCTGGGCGCAGTCAACTGGCAGGTGGCCCTGAACGAGGCGTGGATCGCCGGCGGCCTACCGGGCGATGTCGGCTCGTGGACCTCCAGGATGACCTTGGCTGACGGCGGCGCAACAGAGCTGCGCGAGGACACCAACCTGCTGCAGTTTGTCCGTGATGCAGGGCCTGGTGACCTCTACTATGCACTCGAGCTGAGTCGCCCTAGGTCTGCGGAACGTGCCGCTGAGGGTGAAGGACGGCGGATCGACGTCCTGCGGCAGTTCTGTCGCGTGCACGATCCTGCACCGGACCTGCCGGCGACAGCGTGGCCTCTGTGCGAGCCGGTGACCGGGGTGCGGGTGGGTGATCTTGTCGAGGTCCGTCTCCTGCTGGTGATCCCTGAGACGCGCGATGCGCTTCGGCTGGAGGTGCCATATCCGGCGGGATTCGTTCCCCTTCCCGGTGACTATGAGATAGGTCACGGCTCCGTTGTCGTGTATATGCATGACCTGCCGGCGGGAACCCACGCTGTGTCCTACATCATGCGGGCTGAGATCCCTGGACGCTACCGGGCGCGACCCGCCGTCGTCGAGGAGATCTTCTTCCCGGAGATCTGGGCGAGCAGCTCGGTGCATACGCTGGAGGTGTGGCCCACCGAGCCCTGATCGAGGTTGCGCTCGTCTGATTCCGGCCTATGATGAGGGTCACTTTGGATGCCGTTGGCATGTGCTGGTGGAGCCCGATGTGTGTGTCAGGAGGCGAATTTGGTAACGCAGACACAGATCAAGGATGATCTTTTTCTCCCGCTCGCCCCACGATCGGTGGAGGAGACCGGTATCAGTATGGGGATGCTCTCCGACCTGGCCATCAAGACCTTCTACTTCGAGAGCTATCTGTCGGGACGGGACCTGGCGCTGCGGATGGGTCTGCCCTTTGCTAATGTTGTCTCAGTGGTATTGGAGTTCCTGAGACGCGAAAAACTCTGTGAGGTACGGAGTGCGACGGGCCGGGGAGGATTCTCCGAGTCGACCTACGAGTATGTGCTCACCGATCGGGGTCGTGATATGGCCCGGGAGGCCCTCGAGCGCGGACAGTATGTCGGACCGGTGCCTGTGCCCCTCAAGTCCTACATCGCTTCTGTACATCAACAGGGTCTTCGTGACGTCGTGGTGCACCAGCGCCAACTTCGTAAAGCCGTCTCGCACCTGGTCTTCAGCGAGACCACGTTCGAGCAGATCGGGCCTGCCGTCAACTCGGGGCGCTCGATTTTCCTGTTTGGCCCTCCGGGCAACGGCAAGACGTCGCTGGCTGAGGCCATCGGTAGCCTGTTGATGGAGGGCGACGTCTATATCCCGTATGCCGTCGAGGTCGAGGGCCAGGTCATCAAGATCTTCGATGACGTCAACCATGTGACGGTCGAGGAGAGTCAGGCCCATCGCGTTGACACTCGCTGGATCAGGATTCAGCGGCCCTTCATTGTCGTAGGGGGTGAGCTCACGATGGAGGGGCTCGACCTCGTCTACAACAACGACTTCAAGTACTACGAGGCCCCGTTCCAGATCAAGGCCAACTGCGGCATCTTCCTGATCGATGACTTCGGTCGCCAGACCGTTCGCCCCACAGACCTCCTCAACCGTTGGATCGTGCCCCTTGAGAAGCGCATCGACTTCATGACGCTTCATACGGGCAGGAAGTTCGAGGTACCCTTTGAGGTGCTGATCGTCTTCTCGACCAATCTGGAGCCGCGTGAGTTGGTGGACGAGGCCTTCCTTCGCCGTATTCGGCATAAGATCGAGGTGCAGGACCCGAGTTGGGAGGAGTTTGCCGAGATCTTCAGGCGCGCGGCCGATGCTAAGCAGATACCTTTCTCCGAGCAGGCCCTGGCCTACCTCATCCGCGAGCATTACATCAAGACGAAACGCCCACCGCGCGCTTGTCACGCGCGTGATCTCTTGGATCAAATCATCGACATCTCCAGTTACCTTAGCGTTTCTCCTTCGCTGAGCAAGGAGCTGATCGACCGCGCTGCTTTCTCCTACTTCGTGGATGTGTGATATGGTAGCGTTTCCTGAGGAGTGGTGGCGTGACGATCGGCCTCTGATCCTGGGGCATCGCGGGGCGAGTGCTGTGGCCCCGGAGAACACCCTGGCGGCCTTCGAGGCTGCGTTGTCTGCAGGCGCTGATGGCGTTGAGCTTGATGTCCATCTGACAGCTGACGGTGTGCCCGTCGTGATCCATAACCGCCGCGTGGACGACACAACGGAGGGTCGGGGATATGTCAATGACCTCACCCTGGCGGAGATTCAGCGTCTGGACGCTGCCTGTCGCTTCCGCGGTGTGGGGACCTTTGCCGGCCAATACATCCCGACGCTTGAGGAGGTGTTGCGCCGCTTTGCCGATCGCATGTTCATCAACATCGAGCTGAAGCCGCAGCTGCGCGAGGATAAAGACCTGGTCGGAACGGTAGCCTCGCTGGTCTCACGGCTGGGTGTTACGGAGCGGGTGTGGTTCTCCTCGTTTGTGCCCTACTATCTGCATCGCATGCGCAGAGCGGCCCCGGCCATACCTTGCGGCTTGCTTTTCACGCCCTTGCATGTCGGCACCATGTGGCTGGCACCGTTCACACCTTTCGAGGCTGTGCATCCCGAGGTGACCGCAGTGCTCTGCCCGTGGTTCACGCGCCTCTATCACCGTCTCGGCTGGCGCGTCGTCACCTGGACGGTCGATGACTCGGACCGCATCAGGAGGTTGACCGCTTCACCCACCGACGTAGTCGATGCGATCATCACCAATGACCCGGGGAGGGTGCTGTCGGTCCTTCAGGCGTGAGGCCTACGGCGCTGCGTCGACAGATCCGCGGTACCTAGCCATCGACACGAGGGCCTCGTCGGTCAGCGATCCCTGAAGCCATCCGACGAGCTGTGGGCCACCGAGCTGAACGGTGAAGACGCGCGCCGGTGAGGACGAAGTGAACCGCGCGCTCAGGTCGACGCGTTCGGGGGCTCCGCAGATCTCTCCGAAGGCGGGCGACAGGCTGTCGAGCATCGTCCACAGAACCTGGGATAAGGCCTCGGGCTCGGGCGCCGCCATCTGAGGAGGTGTCTCGAACGCCACATCCACCAGGAGGGCCTCTGGGAACCCCGAGACCCTCGTCGTGCCTCCTAGCCACCTGAGATGCTCAATCAGGTAATCGGCGCAGGGCGAAGGCGTGGGCACCTCATCGACATCAAGGAAGGCGCTCTGCACCGGCGCCTCCGTGCCCCGGCTGTGGGAAACAACGTACGCGGCCATGCCCCCGATCAGCACGACGTTGGCCAACGCAAGGGCGGCCAGGATCAGCTTCTGTCTCCCGCTCATGGCGAGCAGTATAGCACAGAAGCGGTGCGAGGCGCACTCAGCGTCGCTGAACGGTGCCCGGGTTCGCGGCGGGGACCTGTCCCGGGGTAGGGGGCATACGTTCGCGGAAGTCGACCGCGCAGTCGTTGGTGTCGCGATGCGGGGGATACCGCTCCAGGGAGGCGCCGCTCACGTCGACGCCCGGATGCGGCGTCACATCCGGAAAGACCGCGTCACCCCACACGACGACATCGACCGGCATGTCATCCGGATCCAGGAGCACGACCTGATCCCCCGCATTGCGCAGACTGAAGGGATAGTTCGTGTGCCCCCAACCGGCATAGGGGATCATGTCCGGCACGGTCGCGTCGGTGTCATAGAACTCCAGATCCGCGTTGAAGACGTCAGTGGCATTGACAGCGATCACAAGAACCTCGCCGGGTGCCAGCAGCGTGCCGCTGGGAAACAGGAACATCGGCTCCCAGCTCGCAACCGACTCGGCATCACCGAGCTTGTAGTTGGTGAGGTCAACGGTCGCAGATGTGGGATTGTAGAGCTCCACCCATTCCTGCGCAGCTAGGCCGGTATAGGCGACCTCGCTGATGACGACGTGGGGCGCCGGGGGTGGAGGGGCTGTGTAGTTGCGGGCGATCATCGGGAGGTAGACCGGATGCGCCAACCACCAGTCCATCCGGAAGAGGGACTCCAGGTAGGTGTAGATGTCCGTCGACTCGATCTGCAGCGCAACCTCGCGGTTGACCTTGCCGGCTGCCTCACTGCCGTTGATGGAGCCCACGTGGCTGTAGTGCCCCACGCCCTGGAGCCTGACAAGCACCATCTTGTTGTGGATGCCTTCTCCGGTCGGATCGCCAACCGCGGCCTTAAGGTCGATCCCTTCGCGTCTCGCGAGGGCATTCACGTAATCCGCAGTGAGCAGACCCTCCGGCGCGATGGCGGGGGCGTCGCCTGCGAAGTTCCGTCCGTTGACCAGGATACGCACCTGGGCGCCGCGGCGGGCTGCCGCGACATATGCCTCCAAGCGTAGGTTGGGAGCGCTCTCGGAGCTCTCACCCCACGCCACCTGTTCGTACAGCTGCTCCACGTAGATACCATCGCCCGGACCTGCGCGAGCGATCAGTCCTAGGAGTGCGTCCGACTGGCGCAGCGCCGCTTCGGGTGCGGTGATGAACTCGAAGTCGAACACGCCCTCGACCAGGAGCGGCTCCCTGAAAGCGACCGTGTAACTGATGCCGTCGACTGAGCTCAGGTCGACCAGCTCCGGGATGGGTAGTCCATAGCGCTCAGGATAGGCACGATTCCAGCGGACTAGGTCATGGTGGTGTTCCGGATCGCAGTCCAGGGTATAGACGCGGGTGGCATGCGCCACGACCGACGGGGCATTCGTGGCGATAACGACGCCTCGGCTCCCCAGCGTGCCGTTCTCCTTGTCGTCGGAGGGAAGTCCCCCCTGGGTCAGGTTCTGGGATCCGACCACGACCCACGTATCATCGACGATCAGCATCTTGGCGTGCATAAACCGATAGCGGCTGTAGAGGCGGTCCTCGGGCTCGTGAGCCATGAACCAGCAAGCGCCGCCGGCGGCCTCGATGGATTGGCAGGCGTAGAGCTGAGTCTGCCAATCAGGCGTCTCTAGTCCGACGCCGACGGGGTCACCTTCCAGTAGAACCGTGACCTGGACGCCTTCTGCGGCCTTCTGCACCAGGAGATCGATGAGCGCAGGGTGTCGCAGGCTGTAGACCTCAATAGAGATCGCGCGGCGCGCCTTCATCAGGGTGGTCGAAACGACCTCGAAAGCGTTGTCAGGTGCAACCCCGACGAGTACCGAAGCGCTCTCCGTCACGCGAAGGGGGTGTGCCAGTATGTCAAGATCCCACCCCGGATAGACGGCGCGACGCCCCGTCGCCGGATCGGTCAAGGACTGCAGCCAATCGGCCTCGGAATCGGTATCCGGAAGGGGTAGCCCGTGTTGTTCGTCACGCTTTCTGGCGAGGATCTGTCCCGTCTCGCCCATCAGGTTGTTGTAGTAGGCTTGGACGGCTGGGCCTGTCCACCCGGGAACGCTTGTGCTGCCGGCTCCATAGACCAACGCGTCGACGTAGGATGGCGCCGGGGACCGCAGCAGCACCTCGTCGCCATCGTTGGCCAACCGTGGCCATCCGATCGCTGCATAATCGGGCGGGTGGCCAAAGGACCGCTCGAACGCTGCCGGATTCCTGGCGATCCAGGACCGCGTTGCCGGGGGGATCACCATGTCCGGCAGCGGCCAACAGTCGATGCCTCCGCTCCCCTGTTTGCAGAGACTCCAGCCGCTGAGCACGCCGGGCGTGGTGCCGATATTGACCAGCTCCACGGCCTCGTCTTCGTCGTAGAGCTGATAGCCCCTGTAGAGCACCGACGAGATCAGGATCTCCGGTTCGTCGCCGTTCGCAGGCGTGGTGACGACCGCCGTCGTCCAACGGGCGCTGTTGTTGACCGTGATCGGTTCCGTGGTCGTTGTCGTGGCGTCTACGACGTTCTCGATCGTCAGACCATCTGCGAGTTCATCGTCCACGATCGCGGTCAGGCTGATCCCGTGGCGTGCGCCGGGTGGAAGATCTCCGAGCTCCCATACGACCTGCTGTCCGACGCGTACCGGTGCTACAGGGTTCGAGGTGGGATCCACCAACAGCACGCTGGGCAGGGTGTCCGTGACGAGGGTATGGGTCGCCGTGACCCCGCCCAGGTTGCGCACGTCGATGGTATAGCGCACCTGCTCGCCTGGGTGCGTGGCCGCAGGCCCCAGCTTGGTCACCGCAAGGTTGGGAGACTGGGTATACCCCGGCACATAACTCGCGTTCATAGCCCGTGGTGTGCCGTTGATGGGCGAGCCGTGGGCGTCAAGGCCGTTGCTGGTCGTGCCGTCGTGACTGACCCAGTTTCCATCCAGGTCGATCGACCACGGCGTGCGCCGTTCCAAGGAGCGGTAGGTGGGCGCGCCTCCTTCGTCACTGTTGGGCCAGGGACCACCGTCACCGTTAACCGTGTCGATGATCCCGCCGGACGCATCGAGGAGGCGCAGGCTCTCTCCTGCGTTGCTCAGACCCAAGCCGAACGAGCACGTGAGATCAGCTGCGATGTCGCTGACCGTGGTGTCGTCGGTGCGTTCGATGAGGAAGTAGCTGTAGGGGCCGATCGCGCCGGAGAGCATCAGGTCGGGCGATCCGTCGACGGCCTGCAGGCGCCAGCCGGCGAGTGCGATGGTGAGTCCGGTCGTGTTGTAGAGTTCGATCCACTCATCGGCGGAGCCGGCTGCTGTGCCGCCCCACGCGATCTCGTTGATCATGACGCTCTGCTCAGCATAGGGGAGGGGTTGCGGTGCCGCCTCGGTGTCGCGATGGCTGGGCAGCCACAGCACGGCAAGAAGGTATCCGATCAACCAAGGGGCCGACAACCCCAGGAGTTTGTTGCGCATCTCTCACCACCTTTCGCGGCTGACGAGAGGAAGCTTCACCCGTGGATTATACCCGGGCTCATCGCAGAATGCACGCGCAGCCCTGGGGCCTTCTTGGGTCCGATGGGTCACACTCTCCGCCCGCATTGTCGCATAGAGGAAGTCAGCTATAATGGCGCCAGTGATCACAATCGAGAGGTGTGGCATGGTACGCTCCAAGACGGTGGCGCCCTCGAGTGACAGAGGGCCGAGACTGAAAGTCCTGTTGGCTGCTGCCGAAGCGGCGCCCTTGGCCAAGGTGGGCGGGCTGGCGGAGTTCACCGTTGCCCTGCCGAAGGCATTGAGGTCCCTCGGCGTCGATGCTCGGCTGATCATCCCTCGCTATGGAGATCGGCAGCCATCCGGTTCGCTGAAGGGTGACGCCAAGGCACGCAAAGTCGGCTCGTCCCTTGAGGTGCCTGCCGGCGCCGGGAGCGAGCCTGCGCAGTTGTTGGAGACGAGCCTCCATGGCGTACCGGTCTACCTAATCCACAACGATCAGCACTTCGGCAACCGCGAGCGCGTCTACGGCTTCAATGATGACCCCCAGCGCTTCGTCTACTTTTCGCGTGCCGTTATCGCGGCGCTTAGGGCTCTCCCTCAGCAGGTGGATGCGACCGATCCGGAGGCGCAGACGCCGTGGATACCCGATGTGATCCATACCAACGATTGGCACACCGCCCCGATCACCGCCTGGCTGGACACCTATGGACGACGTATCGCGCCCTATGGCGGAATCGCCTCTCTGTTCACCATCCATAACGTGGCCTACCGTGGGCTCTGCGGGCGTCTCCTCCTCAGCTATGGACAGATGATGGATCTACCTCACCTTTCGGTTGAGCTTCCTGGGAAGGTCAACTGGCTCGCTCAGGGGATTGCCCACGCCGAGGTGGTGACCACCGTCAGTCCAACCCATGCGCGCGAGTTACTCTCTGAGGAGATGGTCGGCGACCTTCAGCCGTTGCTCGACGAGCGTCGTCAGCACGTCTTCGGTATTCTGAGCGGCATCGATACCGATCTGTGGGATCCTTCGACCGATGAGGCTTTGCCGCAGACCTATGATGCTGACGCATTGAAGATGCGCTCGGTGAACAAGACCGTGTTGCAGCGCGAGCTGCGGTTGCCCACCGACCTCGACATCCCGCTGCTCGGGATCGTCTCACGTCTAGATCCCCTCAAGGGACTCGATCTGCTTTTCCAGGCCTTCGAGCAGCTGCTGGAAACCCGCGAGGTGCACTTCGTCCTGCTGGGGACTGGGGACGAGGACTTGGGGCAGCGGGCCCAGGCCCTCCAGTCGCGACATCCACAGAGTGTGCGGGCGCTCATCCGCTTCGACGAGCGCGTGGCACGGCGGATCTACGCCGGCGCCGATCTGTTTGCTATGCCCAGTCAATACGAGGCGGTGAGCGTGGGCGTGATGACGGCGATGCGCTATGGCGCGGTCCCCCTGGTCCATGCGGTGGGCGGCCTAGCCGATACGGTGATCGATGCCGACGCCGACCCGGAGCGCGGCAGCGGCTTCACCTTCACGAGTCACACGGCAACGGCAGTCGCGGAAGCGTTGGCGCGAGCGCTGGCGGCCTATGACGATCGGTCTCGCTGGAGCGCGCTGCAGCGCCGCGTGATGTCACGCGATTTCTCATGGGCGATGTCCGCCAAAGCCTATCTGGACCTCTACGAGCGTGCGCGGATGCTCAAGCAGAGCGCCGCGCCCGGCTAGGGATACTGCACCGCACCACTTCCCTACCTGCGGGCAATCAACGGTCGATTGATGCGACGTCATACCAGCAGGCTCTCCTCGATCGCTTGGGTCGCGCTCGTTTTCGTCACACTCCTGTCGGCAGCCGGTCTCCGGTTCTATGGGTTGGATTGGGATGCGGGGATGCATCTCCATCCCGACGAGCGCTACCTGACCATGGTCGCAACAGCTGTACGCTTCCCTGGAGAGGCGCACGGTTCTGAACAGCCTCTGTGTGAAGGTCTGTCTGCTTGTCTCTCCCTCTATTGGGACAGCGATGCCTCGCCGCTCAACCCTGCCAACCATGAGGCCTACGCCGGCTACGTCTACGGCACCCTGCCGCTGTTCATCACCCGTGCTGTAGGTAGCTGGATCGACACACGCTGGGTCGATGCGGGCCGTGCGGTCGGTTTTTACACGAGCTACAACGGCATACACCTCATCGGACGCGCGCTTTCCGCCGTGATGGACCTCGCGGCCCTGGCGGCGCTCATCGGCATCGGCTGGGCGCTCTATGATCGGTGGACGGGCCTCCTGGCCGGAGCGCTTTACGCCGTCGCTGTGCTGCCGATCCAGCACGCGCACTTCTTCGTTGTCGACAGCTTTGCCACGGTCTTTGTCGTGTGGGCCCTCCTCTGTGCAGTCGTTGCGCTGCGGCGCGATCATCCGGGCTGGCTCCTGCCCGCCGGTCTGGCGACCGGCTTAGCCGTGGCCTCCAAGATCAGCGTTTGGCCCCTAGCGGGGATTGTGGCGCTCACCGCCTGGCTTATGGTCCGGCGCTCCGGCAGGGGCGGGTGGACCCTCGCCGCCCTGATGGCCTCGGGCCTGCTCGCCGCCCTGGCCTTCCGCACGGCCCAACCCTACGCTTTTACAGGACCTGGCCTGCTGGGTGTTCGCATCCATCCTCGCTGGCTCAGTACGATGCGCGAGGTGAGCGAGTTGATGGCGGGGCGCAGGGACGTGCCCTATGGGCATCAGTGGACGGCTCGTACGCCCGTGGTCTTCCCGTGGATCAATATGGTCTTCTGGGGTCTCGGACTGCCGCTCGGATTGATGGCTTGGGTCGGGTGGGGGGCCATGGGATGGACTTTGCTCCGCGGTGACGGAGACGCGGTCGAGCGCTGCGCTCGGCACCTGATCCCCTGGAGCTGGGGCACCCTCTTCTTCCTCTACCAGGGAACGCAGTGGGTCAAATCCATGCGTTACCTGTTGCCGGTCTATCCCGTCTTTGTTCTCTTCGCCGCGTGGGCCACCGTGCGCTGGGTAAGGAAACGGAGGACGGACAAGGATGCAGGCACCGCATCGCCTGGACGGCGTCTGATGGGGATCGCGTTGCCTGCCCTCCTCGTGGGGACGACGGCATTATGGGCATGGGCCTTTGTCTCCATCTATGCCCGGCCTGTGACACGCATCGAGGCCTCGCGTTGGCTCTTCGAGAACGTCCCTACGGCGGTCGTTCTGCGCACGCCGGAGGGCGAGGTTCTCAACGTGCCCGTCCACGCGGACGACGCATGGCTTCAGGCGGGCAGCGATGAGCTGGATCTGAACCTCCACGGTGTTGTCGATGGTGACCTGAGCGTTGCGGCGGTGGTGCTGCCCAAGGTGAGTGGCGAGGGAATCGCCGGCACGCGCGTGTTGCGGGCCCAGATTGACGAGCAGGGCGCTGAGACACAGGCGCTTCTCTATCCCTCGGGCACGACGTCAGTCGAGCTCGTGTTCGACGCCCCTGTTGTACTCAGACCTGACACGCTGTCACGGGTCCGACTCTCGCTACTCGACGGCCCTCCGGTTGCCCTGAAGACATCCGTGATCGCCAATGAGCATTGGGACGATCCATTGCCCTTGAGGATGGACGGGAAGGATCCCTTTTGGAACTGGTATGCGGGCTTGGGCTCCAGTCCCTCGGGGCAGATGAACCTTTACGACAACGACACGCCCGAGAAACGCCTCGCGCTCCTCGACTGGCTGGACGAGGCTGATATCATTGCGCTCTCCAGCAACCGCCTGTATGCGTCGATCGCTCGGCTGCCGCAGCGTTATCCGCTCACGGTCGCCTACTATGAGGCGTTGATGGACGGTAGCCTGGGGTATGAGTTGGCGGCTGAGTTCGTCAGCTACCCGACACTCTTTGGCTGCCGGTTCCCGGATCAGGAGAACCCCTTCGATCTGGTCGATCCGCGTGTCAGCACTGCTCGCGCATGCAACATTCGCTATCCGCCGGCCGAGGAGGCCTTCAGCGTCTACGACCATCCGACGGTCCTGATCTTCCGAAAGACGGAGGACTACAGTCGTACGCGGACCCAACTTCTGCTTCCGCGCACCCTCACGGACGACGCTCAGTGGCTGACGCCGCGCGAGGCAACCGCGGGGTCCGGACGTGATGCCGGTACCCTGGTAGCCTCGCCCCGGGTGCGCTATGCACAGGAACAGGGCGGAACCTGGTCGCAGCTCTTCAACCGGCATGCATGGCACAATCGCTCGGAACGGCTTGCGATCGTGGCGTGGGCCCTACTGCTGACGCTGCTCGGGTGGCTGGCCTTCCCGTTCGTGCAGCTGGCCTTGCCCGACCTTCGAGCCGGCGCCTATGGCCTTGCGCGTATGGTGGGGCTGCTGCTGTGGTCTTATGTGGCTTGGCTGCTAGCGAGCCTGCATCTTCTGCCCCAT
>Ga0334882_1002711_pt1 | contig 17432 bp, 10 predicted proteins | sample GraSluR1_MG_5_FD_207226 | JGI IMG/M metagenome (GOLD analysis project Ga0334882, IMG submission 207226) | Sludge microbial communities from methane-producing bioreactor in Wageningen University, Netherlands - Granular Sludge_15_04-R1 | ecosystem: Engineered > Bioreactor > Anaerobic >...
GTATTCAGGCCTTCGACCCGGACGTGGTACCTTGACTACGATAACGACGGGTTAGCTGACCAAATCTTAGCTTACGGGCTGAACGGTGACCTGCCGGTAGCCGGCGACTGGAACGGAGACGGCAAGGATACGATTGGGGTATTCAGGCCTTCGACAAAGACCTGGTACCTGGACTACAACAACGATCGAGTGCCCGATAAGATCTTTGCTTTCGGGCTGAACGGTGACCTCGCAGCAGCTGGCGACTGGAACGGCGATGGCAAGGATACGATTGGGGTATTCAGGCCTTCGACAAAGACCTGGTACCTGGACTACAACAACGACGGAGTACCCGATAAGATATTTGCTTATGGGCTGAGTGAAGACATTCCGGTTTCAGGGGATTGGTACAAGAATTAATCGGGTTTGCGGTATCTTGGGGAGTGTTCTCTCTGAGATACCGCTACGTTTTTGACGTTCTCTATTCCTTTTGGCAAAGTACAGGGAATTGATCATATTCTACATTAAGATTATAGTCATTGATATTTTCTACAGTCATTAAGGTTTTATCATTTAAAAAAATTGGTAAAGGCTCACGTCATCCCTGACCTAAAGATCAGGGTATCTCGACCTTCCACAATCCTAAAGTAATTACCTCTTCTTGCACGGGAAATTATTAATACTTGAAATAGTAACCAGCATATCCGAGCCAATTTGGGAGTGACCTAAATGAGTAGCATTGTAGATAGGGGGATAAAGATGAGAGCCAAAATCATAGCCCGAAATGTTATTATATTAAGCTTTGCACTTTTTCAATGTCCGTCCGCTTTGGCGGAGAACGATAGTGGAATAGCAGTAGGAGATACGTTCTTGGAAAATAATGGCGAAAACGAATCCAACCAGAAAATGACCGGACATGAAACGTTCATCCTAAATGGGAATGAGGATGTTGCCCATCTTGGTGTCGAGGCATCTGATGCAGAGAAGACCATAATAGACATCAACATCAAAGGGATTAAAGTTGAGGAAATCCTAGACAATGGTGAATTGTATCAGATCCTAACCATCTCGGACTATGCGACCACTGAGGATTTGGGAAAACCCCAGTTGCCCATAATAAAGAGTATTGTGGCTATTCCGGAAGGAGCGTCTTTAAATGCCACGGTTATGGAAGCTTCCTATAAGACATATGGTGGATATAAAGTGTATCCATTCCAAATGCCATTGGCTGATTCAGAAAACAATAGTTTGGAAAATTCTAGTCTGGATACCAGCATCGCTATCGACAGTGGGTTTTATTCACAGGATATCTTTTATCCAGAAGAACTCGTTGTGATCGGAACTCCAGGAATATGGCGAGACTTAACTGTAGTCGATCTTCAGATCAATCCTGTTATGTTCAATCCAGTTAAGGGAGAACTCAAAATCTACGATCACATAAAAGTCGAGCTGGCTTATGAGGGTGGTGTGGTCGAAAGAGCGATAGTATCGCCAGAATTCGCTCAGATGTATAAGAGCGCAATTCTAAATTACGACTTCCTGGATGTGGCTGTAGGCGAGCCAGTATTGAGAAGTGGAAGTGGGGTAGCCCCAAATTTAACCGCTTACGGATCCAAATTTGAGATCATAGCAAGTGACTCTCCCGCTGATGTAGGGCATAAATTTTTTCTGATAAGACATGACAGCTATGTCTCTCAAGGCAGTGTACAACCACTGCTCGATTGGCGTGCTGCCAATGGGCTTCCATGGGTAAGCGGTAAGTTTGTCTCAGGATATAGTCCCACCCCTCAAGACATCAAAGACTTTATCGCAACCACTTATTCATTGTATCCTTCATTGCAATACGTGGTTCTTGTGGGCGATATCAGCTACCTCCCATGGTATGAGAACTGGGACACTTCATCTTATTTCCGAACCGCCCGAACAGATGAAACGCTGCCAAGCGATTATTGGTACGGATGTATATCTGGTAATGACCTTTATCCAGAACTCGCGATTGGGCGCCTATCCGTTAATAATGATGCTGAAGCTCAACAGCAGATAAACAAGATCTTGACTTACGAAGGAAATCCGCCAGCTGGAGGCTGGACAAATTGGGTGCTGTTAGTCTCCGATGATGCCGTTGAAGCAGGTGAATCAGCGTTTGAAGAGTGCAAAGAATCAATACGCACTGCAACTTACTCTAATCCTTTCACCTTCTACAAGGCATACGGCTCATCTGGTGCAACAAACGCCGTCGTCAGCAACGCAATAAATAACGGGAGGGGAATAGTAAACTACAGAGGTCATGGTTCGGAGACGGCCTGGGGGGACTGGAACACACTTCACCAAGATTATTCTACAACCGAAGCTCGGGCATTGAACAATGGCGACAAGACTCCAATTGTTTTCAGCATAGCCTGTTACTGTAATGCCCTTGATTATGCCACTAATTGCCTTGGAGAAGCTTTTGTTAAAGATGACGATTCTGCGGTAGCGTTTTTAGGGGCAACACGACCTTCATGGAGAAACCCAAATAATGATTTCGACAAATATCTCTTTGATATGATTGGCAATTATGGCATCCGCAATATCGGCATGGCTTCGAATGCCGCGAAGGTGCGGACGATGATCAAGTATAAGTCAGACGGTTACTCAACGGATAACGCCAAAATGTACCTATGGCTGGGAGACCCTGCACTCAGACTTTGGACCACGCCCATAACAAGAGCAGATACGATAGGAGTCTTCCGGCCTACGACCAAGACCTGGTACCTCGACTACAACAACGACCGAGTTCCTGATAAGATACTAGCTTACGGGCTGAACGGCGATCTGCCGGTAGCTGGCGACTGGTACAACAGCGGCTCAGATACGATTGGAGTCTTCAGACCGTCGACCAGAACCTGGTACCTGGATTTCAACAATGACCGAGTGCCAGATAAGATACTAGCTTACGGGCTGAACGGGGATCTTCCGGTAGCTGGCGACTGGAACGATGATGGCAAAGATACGATTGGGGTATTCAGGCCGTCGACTAGGACCTGGTACCTTGATTACAACAACGACGGGGTGCCTGATAAAATCCTAGCTTACGGGCTGAACGGAGATCTTCCGGTAGCCGGAGACTGGAACAACGACGGTACCGATACGATTGGGGTTTTCAGGCCGACGACCAGGACCTGGTATCTCGACTACAACAACGACCGTGTGCCTGATAAGATCTTCGCTTTCGGGTTGAATGGGGATCTGCCGGTAGTCGGCGACTGGAACAACGACGGCAGAGATACGGTTGGGGTCTTCAGGCCGACGACCAGGACCTGGTATTTGGACTACAATAACGACGGGGTGCCCGATAAGATAATGGCTTACGGGCTCAACGGTGACAAGCCTGTTTCCGGGGATTGGTACAAGACGTAGTCAGATTGACGGATTCTTGGAGCTGAAAACAGCATTAATTAAATTTTTTTAACGGATACCCCGCAGCAGAGTTGCGGGGTGCTCCGCCGCAATTTGACTGAGCATGTTCGTTCTGTCGTATCAGGGGTTACATCTCTACCGCCAGGATCAACTGTGTTTCAGTTCTTTATGCTATTCAAGGTGCGTTTAAGGTGAGCTGCTATGTCCCACCATCAGATGGATCTTAACGTGACCCTGTTATCGGGGGAGCCCTGATGGAAATTCGTTTTATGGCTGCCATGGGCTGAATTGTTGCTATTTTAGTTACTATGTCAGAGAATAAATTAAAATCTGTTCATTGTTCGCAAGCACTTTAGAAATAGGGAGCTAAAGTGGTATGCGGTGTTGTTATCAAAACCGAGAAATCACTCGATTTTTAGATTGTGACACATGGACTCAATAGGTTAAAGATGCTGAAATCAAGCTCGTTCAGCTAAATACGTACACAATTCTTAAACCAAGCTACGTGCTTACTCTTGATGAATTAAGAGCAATTGATTTATAGGAGAACAAGAAGAGATGGTAAAATGAGTAGGATGGTGCTTTAATATGGCTAAGATATCGATCAATCACATGATGCTGCTTTGCCTTGGAGTTGTCTGCGTATTTGTTTTACAGGCTCCAGCGGTTTCAGCAAGCAAATCAGTCGGCATAGGTGAGTCTCTCGCATCTGAGATCCCTTCCAACCTGCTATCCATAAACGGCACGGTTTTCCATGATTTGAACGGCAACGGTTTCATGGACGAGGGAGAGCCCGGCCTTCCTGGATGGACGATAAGGCTCGTGCAGTACGACATGGAAGTCCTCAACGTCACCACCGATCAGCTCGGAGAGTACATCTTCGAGGGCCTCAATGCCGGAGAATACGTCGTTGCCCAAGACCTTATGCCAGGCTGGAACCAGACAGCTCCAGGTGGAGGATCATATAATGTAACTCTGGTGGATAAGGACGGAGAAAGGTACGACTTTGGCAACTTCGAGGGGGCGGTCCTCGCCACAAGCATCCGTGAGTATCCCCTCATGCGCCCATCCCCAGAAAAGCTTCAGAGATGGATAGAGGTATTCAAGATGCAACCCCTCGCTGAGATCGATCCTGAGATCTCAGCAGAACTGGATATATCGCCTACTGGCTCCCTTAGCCTGCTGAATCATCTCCAGTACATTCCTGCTGAGAGAGACCAGTGGGATTGTGGCAACTGCTGGGTCTGGGCTGGGACCGGGGTTATGGAGATCGGACTGTCCGTTGAAGAGGGGATCAAGGACCGCCTTTCAATCCAATACCTCAACTCCAACTACTTGGGAGGGAGTGGATCTGATTGGGCTTGCTGCGGTAATTGGTTGGTAGATTTGGCCAATTTTTATGCCGGCACAGGTAAAGCTATTCCATGGTCCAACGCCAATGGTCATTGGCAGGACGGGGGCAGAACCTGCGAGATAGGCTCCACCAGCGTACCGGCGGGCGTGATAACGACCACACCCAACTATCCCATAGACACAATTGAGGCGCAGGCCATACTCACCCAGGGTGTTGGAAGCGCCACTGCCATATCGAACATCAAGAACGTCTTGAACCAGAATAAGGCTGTAACCTTCTCATTCTTCCTTCCGACTTACGACGAATGGAACATATTCGGACAATTTTGGTTCAATCAGCCCGAGACCGCTTTATACAACCCAACGTTCCCAGATGGCAAGGCCTGGAATGATGAGCAGGGTGCAGGCCATGACGTCCTCTGTGTGGGCTACAACGACGACGACCCCAACAACAAGTACTGGATCATGTTGAACAGCTGGGGGACAACCGCTGGACGCCCCAACGGGCTCTTCCGCGTCAACATGAACATGAACTACGACAACTACGTCACCTTGGGTGGACAGGGATACTACGCGTTTTACTGGGAGACCCTCGATCTGGAGTACGATCTTCATGCAGGACAGGACACGATCGGAGTCTTCAGGTCTTCGACTCGGACTTGGTACTTGGACTACAACAACGATGGGATACCCGATAAGATCTTAGCTTATGGGCTGAACGGGGATCTTCCGGTATCTGGCGACTGGAACAAAGACGGCACAGATACGGTCGGCGTCTTCAGGCCGACGACTCGGACCTGGTACCTGGATTACAACAACGACGGAGTGCCAGATAAGATACTAGCCTACGGGCTGAACGGGGATCTTCCGGTATCTGGCGACTGGAACAAAGACGGCACAGATACGGTCGGCGTCTTCAGGCCGACGACTCGGACCTGGTACCTGGATTACAACAACGACGGAGTGCCAGATAAGATACTAGCTTACGGGCTCAGCGGTGACCTGCCGGTAGCCGGAGACTGGAACAACGACGGGACGGATACGATCGGGGTCTTCAGGCCGACGACCAGGACCTGGTACCTGGACTACAACAACGACCGGGTGCCTGATAAGATCTTCGCTTTCGGGCTGAATGGGGACCTGCCGGTAGTCGGCGACTGGAACAACGACGGCAGAGATACAGTTGGAGTTTTCAGGCCGACGACCAGGACCTGGTATTTGGACTACAATAACGACGGGATACCTGATAAGATCCTAGCTTACGGGCTGAACGGAGACAAGCCGGTTTCAGGGGATTGGTACAAGAATTAATCGAGCTTGAGGTATCTTGGAGAGTTTTCTCTCTAAGATACTCCTCCATTCTTTTATTTGCTTGAAATGGTATACCGGCGTTCGTTTGACCGAACAGGATAATCTTCACTGAATCGTTACGTTTTACTTGCTTGGCCCATAACAAGCATAATCGATATATATCTTGAAATTAGTGTGGATTCGATGAATTATAATAACGAGGTGAGGTAGTCATTGAATATCGACTTATCAGTTGTAGTGCCTGTATACAATGAGGATAACAATATTGATCCCCTTTATCGGGAAATCACATCTTCATTGTCGTCTCTCCCCAAGACCTACGAGATCGTATTTGTGGATGATGGGTCCAACGATAACACATTTCAAGTGCTGAAGGAAATTCAAGAACGGGATAAGCGAGTTAAGATCATAAAATTCAGACGAAATTTTGGCAAATCTGCAGCCCTCAATTCGGCCTTTGATTTCGTTAAAGGTAATATAATTATCACGATGGACGGCGATTTACAGGACAATCCCGAGGAAATCCCAAGCTTCGTTGATGCTATTGAGGGCGGATCGGACTTGGTGAGCGGATGGAAATACAGTAGGAAAGACCCGTTGACCAAAAAAATGCCTTCTACATTATTTAATAAAATGACTCGCCTGTTAACAGGCGTTGATCTCCACGATTTTAACTGCGGCTTTAAAGCATACAAGAAAGAAGTTCTCGATACTATTTCGCTATACGGAGAGATGCATAGATACATTCCAGCGTTAGCAGCTCAGTACGGATTTAAGATAACCGAGCTGAAGGTCAAGCATCGGCCCCGCAGTTACGGGAGGTCTAAATATGGTTTTTCCAGGCTTATCAAAGGATTCCTGGACTTAATTACTGTTAAATTTTTAACCGAATACTCATCGAGACCGTTACACGTTTTTGGGATACCTGGTATGATATCGCTCGTATCCGGCTTTTTTATCGGGCTGTATCTGGTTATTTTAAAATATTGGAAAGATGTTATGCTCAGTGACCGTCCACTATTATTGCTCTCAATTTTATTAATTATTCTAGGGCTACAATTTATATCCATCGGCTTACTTGGTGAGATGATAACCTTCAGGGAAAGGAAGGATGCGAGCACGGAAAAATATATAGAGGCTATCTTGGACGGTCAAAATGACAATAATATATAATTACATTTTAAGATTATCAGAGTTGATATAATGGCATCGGATCTGGTTGATCATCTAGTAAAAATACATAATCGTGAAAAAACCGATTTTCGCTGGAGGAATTTGAGAAAGCTTGTAAGAAAGCACGTCGTAGGGACCCGAATATTAGATGCGGGCTGTGGCACCGGCCATACGACCTTGGAGTTGTTGAGGGAAAGCTATGACGTTACAGCGATAGATAATTCGGAGGATCTCATCGCCTTCACCAAGACCATAATAGAAAAGAGAGGTTTTAATGCCAACGTGCTCCAATTGGATTTAACGGAATCCGCAGTATTAGGAGAGAACAGGTTCGATACGATACTTTGCTTAGACGTTCTCGAACATATCAATGATGACCGTATGGCTATGGAAAATCTTTATAAGATTTTGAATATAAATGGGACTATTATAATCTCGGTGCCTGCTATAAAATATTTATACGGAATACGAGATAAAAAAATGGGTCACTTTAGGAGATACGATCGGGGAGAGCTGATAGAGAAGTTAAAAGAATCTGGATTTGATGTCGTAGATGTCAGGTACTGGAACTTCTTAGGCGTTTTGCCGTTTCTATTCTCTGAAAAAGTATTGCACAAAGAGCTCAATGAAGGAGTTCGCTATTCGAATCGATCTTATTTGTCTAAGATTCTAACTAATATATTAAATACTTGGTTCGAAATCGTAGAGAATAATGTCAGATTTCCTGTAGGTCTTTCGATTATTGTTATTGGCAAAAAATGATATATTTAAAATAATATTATTAAATAATACGCTGAAATCGTGAAGTCCTGGACGCCAGACCTATTTTAGCGATTCCAATTGAACCCAGAAAAACAAAATATACTATAAATATTATATGAATCGCGAACCCCGTTGCTATAGCCGTCTCCTTCGGGAATCCGAGAGCTACAAAGGAGATTGCCCAGAGCCCCTCATAGACGCCGAAAGACCCGATGCTCGGAACCGGCATGATGCTGGTGAATATGGCAAAGGTAGTTCCAAGAATGATTAGCGCGAAGCTCAACTCCAAACCCAACCCCCTCAGGAGAACATAGTACATCAGATACTGAGAGGCCCATACTAGGAGGGATAGCAAGAATGAGATGAGAAATACCTCTCGGTCCCGGACCGCGGCGATTCGACATTCTGCCTCTTTCATTCCGTCTATTGAGAGGCGGATGAGCCTCAGCTGGCCAAGATCAAGCCTTGCAGCCAGCCTCTCCACCGATAAAACGAAGCCCCTACCACCGTATACGAGAGCTATAAAGAGCAAGACCACCAGGGCCGCTGAAAGGGCGATGGCGAAAAGGAGGCCGGAAATCGCACCGGGCAGCTCCCCGGCAAGGATCACGGAAGCGAAAAAGAGGATCGAGATGGAGATCAGATCCATGAGCCTCGAAAGAATCAAGGTGGCAGCTCCGTCACTAGCGTTCTTGTTGTGGAGCTTCTTCAGCAGGTATATGTAGGAGAGCTCTCCGCTCCTTGCAGGCATTATGTCGTTCACCATGTTGTGGACGCAGACTATCGCGAATAGATCCGCTACTCCCACCTCTCTATTTAAGAGGACGTGGAACCTCAAGGCCCGGAAGAGGTAGCATGATGCGTAAGCTCCAAGTCCCAGAAGGACATGCCCGGGCTGTATGCTCTTTAAAGTCGCGGCAAGGTCGCTCAACTCGATGTGGTATAGGAGCAGGGCTAGCAGGGCGGCGGTGACGACGAGGGCGGAGGCTTTGGCGAGGTGTCGGCGAGTCAATGCGGGGCTCCTTGGAGGATGGTGCAATATTTTGTTAAGTTTAAATATGTTGATGCAAGTTCAGTCAAATCGCTCTGCAATATTTGTATTGTTCATCAAATTCTGTTTACATTAATCTTATACACATATAGATCACTTACACCATGCTGAAATACTCTGAATTCGATCAGTCGATTCTTATTATAATCATCTATTATTAAATTTAAAATTATTGATCTATATTCTCCTTCAATCAAATCATTTAGAGAAAGGTCTTTTTGTGCATCAGTCGTATGGACTCTTGTTTTCGCGATATATGTGCTAAAAATGTCGATCGTAGCTATTTTTTCATGTGCGTCTGTTGCACAGTCCGCTTTTATTATGTACTCAATTTCATATTCTCCCTTTGGGAGGGTGATATAGGGGCCATAAACTAAATATCCTGAATTGTTCTGCGTTTTATTGCTATAAAATACATATTTATTTATACTATCATCTTTTGTCAAATGCCCAACATTCTCTTGGGTTTTAAAGAAAAGCCGGTTATATATGTTAAAATCAGTTTGATCATTATCACTTTTTTTGAATATATATACATTATTAACGTAACGCATTTCACGATCCTCCAACTTTAACATGCTATTCATTTCGTTATAATCTAATAAATTAATATATCCTCTTGTGAATATTATATTGTCATAATCTATATCTCCTGTATCATTAAAAGCCTTCTGATAATATTTGAGCATTTCATGATATTGTAGATTCTTATGTTTATAAAAATAAGGTCCTAGGTCAGAACTGCATAAGACTGAAGAGCTATGTGGAATTTCCCGGAACGCTAAAGTAAGTAAGTTTATTTCATTTACACGACCTGTATTTAGGTTTATGCGTTCAATTGTTTCTGGTATAGCGCCGAAAGTATAAAATGATACTAAGCTTGATATCGCTATAATTAGCATGAAAAGATTGACTACATTTTTATTCGATTTTCGAGTTATGATCGAAATGGAACAAATTGCAGAGCAAATTATCACGAATACTGGCACACTTACATAATGCCAAAAAATTTGTCTCGTTACATCTTGGTTTGACAGGAGATTCAGCATGAAGACTGGCAAGCCTATTACTAAGACTTTTGGTCTTAGAAAGCTTATGAAACAAAAAGGCGAAAACAGGATGAGTAAATATTTTAAATTAGGCCAAGTGAGCAAATGATGAAGAATGAGTAGCGGATTAGTCAAGGAATAGTATATGATCTCTGCAATAGAATCTCCTAGATATGAGTATCTATGAATGAGAAATCCAATCGATTCGTGCCCATATAGACTGTATGATAAATTTGCAAAATAAGGCTGCAGTATAAAAATTTCTATACAAAAGACACTACTACCCAGGATCATTGGAGTGATTACCCATTTATTATTGAGTTTATTTAGATATGCATATGCTCCGAACATAATCGCTACAAGAGGTATATTCTCCTTACAAATGCATGCCATAAACAAAAATACTACAAATAATTTAAAACTTTTTTTATACATAAAATAAAATGCAAATAGCAGAAATGGAAGAGCGAATACTTCTTCTTTGACACTATTCAAAAATAGCCAACTGACTGAAGGATGTATAAAATAAAGTGTTGAGAAATACAATCCTACTTTTTTGGATTCTGAAATATCTGTAGCGAGCAAATAGACTGGAATCGCACCTAAAGATAGCAGCAATGTGCTTATAAATGAATAGGTTTCTGGGTGCGGATGAATATAGAAAATAGGCCAAAATAATAAATGAATGTACCGTTGATGCCCAGCGAAATCAATACCCATAAGTATCGAAGAATAAAATAAGTCTCCATAAACACAAGTATTATGAAAAAGCTGATACATAATACCTTTGTCAAATGGGTTATATGAGATAAAATAACGATAAGTTGTGTCAAGTAAGACAAAATATAATAAAAAATTTGTTAATATAAGTAATATTAATAATACATCGTATAGGCTTAAATTATGAATTTTTAGTTTACGAATCAAGTTGGTTCTCATACCAAACCATCTCTCGCCAACTTATTACCCCCAATTGGCAGTATATCGATATTTAAATTTTGCGATTTTAGAATTTCAATATATATCTTAAATGTATCGTCAACCATTTTCTCTATTTTAAAGTTACTCTTTGCAAATTCTCTTGCAGCGCATCCCATTTTATACCTCAACGCATCGTCATTTAATGCAATTATTTTATCTGATAGTTCGTGGTCATCATCCGGGGCTATGACAAAGCCCGTTTCTCCATTTGATATAACCTCCGGAATACCACCAGCTTTGCATCCAATGACCGGTTTCCCCCAGGCCATCGCTTCTATATATATTTGACCAAAGGATTCGTAAAGAGATGGTGCAGCAAGGAGGTCGCAATCCCTATAATGATCTCGCAACGCTGCTGATGGTACGAATCCGGTGAATGTGATATATTTATGATACTTCTTATCCAGCGTATCAAGCAGATGCCTTTTGTAAGACCCCCCATCCGGCGCTAAATTTGTATCTCTTCCGACGATGGTAAATCTCGCAGAAGGCTCAGCATCGATTATTGAAGGGATGGCCCTGAAGAGGGTATCGATGCCTTTTCTCCGTTCTAACCTGCCGACGAAGAGTATCTCATATGCATCCTTTGAAGAGCTGCGTCTGAGTTTATCTTCATTGGGAAGATCGATACCCAGAACGCTATACGACAGGGTATTTTCATCTATTCGATGATGCCCTGCGATTAGCGACCCGATATTCCTGCTGATAGCTATATTCTTCGTCGCCCTCCTCACCGTCTCTCCTTCAAGCCAGTTTGCGAGCTTAAAATCTCTTGTAATTTGGAAGCCTTGAATCTCGAGGAACTTTGACAAAGGAGTTATGAGCCTGATAACTACAGGGACAGGCTTTATCAACGCCGTAACGAACCCCTGGGCATCCCAAAGGGGAGCCTCGACGATCTGGATGCCGAACCGCTCTTTCAATTCCAAAACCTTTTCGGCTGCAGCATAACTGAATGCGATGTTCTTCTTTGATACGCTCATCTCATCGGACAAGCCAAGAAAATCGACAAATTTGGGGTTGATTTTATGGACATAAATCTCTCCGTCCATGTAATCATAAGGGCAAGAGCGCTCAGAGATGGCGATGACGTGCACCTCATGTCCCAATTTGGCAAATCCCCGGGCAAGGTTTCTTGTATAAAAGCAATCTCCTCCACCACAATCTTCTACAAATTCCTGGCTGATATATGCTATCTTTAGGCGAGGTCCATCTTGCTGCGAACTGCTATAAAACAAGGAGCAATTATCAGGTATCGACGCAACGAAATTGACTTTATTTTTTTTATATATATTATATTTCAACCCATCGAGGTACCCAGAAAATACTCCTCTGACAATTTTGTATTCTATCCGACCCAAATCAGAAAACGATATTCTATTGCCTTTATAATCCAAGTAAACCTGCTTCAACCACAAATAAGACGAAGCCATTGGCCGAGTCGTGTAAGACCGAAACTCATCTCCGAAGTCCTTCATGGTAAAGTATATTACGTTCTTGGCGATTTCTGACCAATTCAGATCGTAAGGGGATTTTCTATTATGCCCCTCCGCCATATCGTGAATTACATAGGCGTCCCTCTTATACATAAGACGGCGCCCAGCTTTGACGATCCTCACACATAGCTCGCTCTCGTCATGGTAGTATCGAAAATACGGATCAAAACCGCCGACTTCGATCAATGCTGATCTCCTGAAAGAGCAGTTGGTGCCCATAAAGATGGGAAATTCATCATCCTCGATCTCTTTATCGGAGGGTCGGATGGCATCGGGTATGCCGCATTTGTTAATCACCCCGTTATCAAACTGGCGGTGAGTCTGACCCGGACCGTATACAAGGCCTCCAACGCCGGCGACGTTCTGGTCAGAATAACCTTCAGCCAAGTGGAGCACCCAATTTTCATCTGCCATTGCATCGTCATCTATGAACGCGACTACATCCCCTTTAGCCGCCCTGATGCCCAAATTCCTCGCATTGGAAATTCCATTTAATTGGGGTTGCTTAATTATAACTAATCGATCATATTTCTTTAAAACTGCTTCCGTCTCATCTACCGACGGACCGTCGACGATTATGATTTCGATATTTTGATAGCTCTGTCGTCGTAGTGATTGAATGCATCGATCCAGATACTCTCCCCTATTGTAGGTGCAGACCACAATAGAAACCAGCGGGTCACTCAAATCTATTACTCCCCTATGATCGATGAATTTTGATTCTTCAAATTATCAATAATTTCCAGTAACTTATTTGTAACAACATCCCTGTTGAACTCGGCTAATCGCTTCTTTTGTCCATCGATTAGCCTATTTCTGAGATCATCGTCCTCTACTATTATGTGGATCAATTCCGCTATTTCTTGAAAATTTTTCTTTTTTACAAGAACGCCTGATCCACCCAACGTATATGGAATGGCAGTGGAATCATAGGCGATTATGGGAACCCCTGCTTGCATCGCCTCCAGGAGAGGAACGCAAAATCCTTCATGCTCGCTCATGGATAAAAATATATCTGCGATACTATAGTAATACATTAGGTCTTGATCCTTTACCAGACCGGTAAAAATTACAGCATCCTTCAATCCTAGTCGGTAGATTAAACCCTCCAATTCCTCCAAATAGGCCGAAACTTGCTTATTTCCAACGAGATACAATTTCGAATTATTATTTATAAATTTATGATAATAATAAAAAATTTGGATGATATCTTCAAATCTCTTGTTCGGAGAAACTCGGCCTAAAAATAAAATATTTATATGCCCGTCTTGTATTTTCTTACCCTGAAATCCATTCAACTTATGGAAATCGTAGCATATCGGCAAAACGTCCGTCCTCGTGAACCCATATCTCATTAATTCAAGCCTATTGAACTCAGAGTCTCCTACCCCCAGATGAAAACAGCTATAGATTTCTTTAATTTCTTTAAAACCTTTTGAGCACAGATATTCTAGATTTGAATCATATTTTTTGAAGAATTCTGGAGGTGTAATATTATGGTAGCGTAGGATTTTAGTATCAGGTAGATTGATCACGAAATCGGTTACGTCCTCACCAGCCAACGCGAAATGGTAGATAATTATGTTGGATTCGTCGCCTTCGTACTCTTGTAGCTGCCTTGCGTAGCGATTCATTTTAGGATGAATATATTTTGCATAAATATTAGAATTGAACCCGTTCTCCCTTAAAAATCCCATTATGGTTATTGCGTCATAGCCGACTGCATCACCATAATTGATCCCTGTCATTATCTGATGAACCTCCATTCAAACCACCTCCATTCCTGGCGCCAGACACAAAATTACCCATCGCATTCTCTATAACCAAAATCTTCACATCATGTCATCATTTCTTCGCAATAACGACGTAATCACGATACCCAAACAACATTTTATTCAACATATCAATATTATGATTTATTACATCTAAATATTCACTCTTACCTTCCATAGCCGTTCCATTTTTCAGGTCAATCTTTTTCAGCATTAATTCGTCTGCTACTGGCTGATAAAACATCTCCTGAAGCTCTCTGAATCCACAAATCTTCAATATATATTTTAGGACCTCCGGATGAATGTGAATTTTATGAGTTGGATCTAGATACAACAAATTTGCCGAAACGATCATGCTCAATATGTTCGGTATCGCTATTATGATATACGATCCAAACTGAAGCTTGATATAACATAATTTTAATGTCGCATATAGCTCATCAAGGGTTAGATGTTCGGCTACTTGACTCATAAAAATTCCATCTATCGATTTATCATCTAAGGATTTAAGGTGTGCTATAGCATCCGATTTCTTAACATCCAAGCCAAATTTCTGACAATAGATTACGAAATCATCATTCAATTCAATTCCATATCCATTAATTCCGTTATTCCTTAACATTTGGAGAAACGATCCTCGACCGCATCCGATATCCAAAACATTTCTGCAATTATTGAACAGCTTAATCGAATCCCTAAATACACTCCGCTCATCTGAAGAATGGCCACTTATTCTCGACCAAGCATCACCCGCCACTTCACTAAATACAAAGTAATTCATGAAATTTGAATCGCTCTTAGGAATTTGTGAATTAATAGACTCTCTTTCGATAGCTTCATCTAATCTATTAGCAAGCCAAGCTTTGTTTTCAATATCGGCGTTAATCGCTAAAACCATCGATTTAACCGTCTCCTCAGCTTCGGTTCTGATCCCCTGATTCATCAGATCTCTGATCTGACCACTTATCAGTTCTTCAATATCAGACCTCATCCCCTCTATCTGAGACTCAAATTCGCAGACAACCCGATTAAACCGATCATCAGTCTTGACCTCAATATCAGACCTCATCCCCTCTATCTGAGACTCAAATTCGCAGACAACCCGATTAAACCGATCATCAGTCTTGACCTCAATATCAGACCTCGCCTCCTGGAGGGCGCATTCAAGCTGTGCGAGCCTCCCACCGATCTCCTCCAGCCGCCTAGAGACCTCGTTTAGAAGCCGGGTGGTGCTGGCGTTGAACTCCCTCTGCTTCCATATCGCCGGGTCGACGTACCTTCTAACCTCGCCGTGGACGAGCTCGCGCCCCCGGATCAGAAACCTGCCGGCTACGGGGCGGTGGGAGCTGATGAAGTAGCCCTTGTTCTCGACGTCCCAGGTGGAGTTTATGTGATCGAGATCCCTTCTCGCCTCCGGGGAGAGGCCGATCGCCCCCGCCCCCGCATCACCGATCTGGTCTGGATGGCAGGATCCTGAAGCTCGGGTCGGAGAGATCTCCTCGATCTCGCCCTCGGGGTAAATACCAGCCTCTTTCCTCATGCGGATGTTCTCCCTGATTTTGCGCATGATCTCTTCGACGTCGATCTCCTCGTCCCGGATCTCGAAGGTGTTATCCAAGGCCTCTCACCATTCTCGTTCTCGTCTCATCTCGCCCACCGGCAGGGGACCTCGATGATCCCGGCGTCCCTCCCGGCGGGGACGACCTCGAAAGAATACTGCTTATCTAGCCAGTCATAAGGCTTTCCATCCCGGGTGTGGGCCGCCACCGTCAGGAAGAACTTCCCCGAGAGGATCGGTATTCTCGCGACTTCGAGGTCGACCTTTCCCTCCCCCTGGACGCTCTCGATGGGGTGGTCCTTCAGCTCCGTATTCGTCCCGTAGAGGTGGCGCCCCAGCTCGTCGTAGAGGGCGATCCCGAAGATGGGGTCATTTATCTTCTCCTTCGCATGGTAGCGGATCCTCACCGTCATGGGATCGAAGGAGCTGAACCTCTCGCTCCGGGCGCCGAACTTGTCCAGGAGCTCGACCTCGGTTATGACGACCTTCCCGTCCCCCCACCGTCTGGGCCTGGCGGCCGTCTCTTCTTCTATCGGCGGGGCTTCCGGCTGTCCGGCTCCGACCCCCTCTCCGGTCGCGCCGCTCCCTCCGCCCTTGGTCGCCGCCCCATCTTCTCCCGCCCCCCCGCGCCCCTCGCCGCCGTAGACGTACCGGTCGATGATGTCCCCCGTCTCCCCGAAGGCGACCTGCCTGCCGTGGGAAAGGAGGAGGGCCTTGTCGCAGAACCGTCGGACGGAGCCGAGGTCGTGGGAGACGAAGAGGATGGTGACCCCCTCCCTCCTGTACCTCTTGAAGACCTCAAAGCACTTCTGCTGAAACTCCATGTCCCCGACGGCCAGGACCTCGTCGACGAGGAGGACGTCGGGGTCGGTCTGGATCGCCGTCGAGAAGGCGAGGCGGACCTGCATCCCAGAGGAGAGGTTCTTCAACTTCGCGTCCTCGAACCTCCCGAGGCCCGCGAAGCTGATGACGTCCTCGATCCGATCGCGGATCATCCCGTTGGAGAGGCCCATGATGGTGGCGTACATCCCGACGTTATCCCGGACGGTGAGGTCGGGCTGGAAGCCGACGCCCAGCTCGAGGAAGGGGGTCATCCTCCCCCGGACCGCGACCCTGCCTTTGGTGGGGCGCAAGATGTTGGCGATCACCTTCAGGAGGGTGGACTTGCCGGAGCCGTTGTCGCCGATGATCCCGACGCACTCGCCTTCGGCGACCGAGAAGGTGACGTCCTCCAGGACGTTGAAGACCTCGTACTCGTTCTTCCGGAGAGCCCCCGCCAGGGTCTCAAAGACCGTAGCCCTCTTCTCGTGGGGTATCCTGAAGGTCTTCGAGACCCCCTCCACCTCCACCGCCCGATCCGACGCCATCTCTAGATCTCCTCCGCAAATCCCGGCTCGAAATGATCGAAGACGAGGTAGCCTGCCAGGAGGATGACTACTGCCGCGAGGGCGACGTAGGCGAGGTCGCCGGCGGCGGGAGCGGCCCCGTAGAGGACCGAGTCCCGGGAGGTGGTGATGATCCGGGCCATGGGGTTTGCCATCACCAGCC
>Ga0334882_1002713_pt1 | contig 17409 bp, 9 predicted proteins | sample GraSluR1_MG_5_FD_207226 | JGI IMG/M metagenome (GOLD analysis project Ga0334882, IMG submission 207226) | Sludge microbial communities from methane-producing bioreactor in Wageningen University, Netherlands - Granular Sludge_15_04-R1 | ecosystem: Engineered > Bioreactor > Anaerobic > Unclassified...
GAAACCTCTTTCAACAAATTGAAGCAGCAGAAGAATCTATAAAAAATTTTCTCAATGTAAGGTATGAGATAAGTGGGGACAGTTTTACACGTAAAAATATTTGGGATTACCCTTTAGAGGCAATAAGGGAAGCTCTTTTGAATAGTGTCATACACCGAGATTATTTTAAACATAATGTACAGACACAAATAAAAATATTTGACGATTCAATCTGGTTTTTTAATATCGGTGGTTTACCCGAAGGGATTACTATCGAACAATTAAAGGCTGCTCATCCCTCTGTGGCCCGTAATCCATTAATTGTTCACATAATTTATCTTGCCGGACTTATTGAAGAATATGGTTCAGGCATTGGAAGAATGATTCAATCATTAAAAGAAGCAAATCTACCCGAACCTGAATTCAAAGAAGAATTTAATGGATTCTCCCTTTATATTAGAAAAAATATCTACACCCGGGAAAAACTCATAGCATTGGGTTTGAATGAGAGACAAATAAAAGCTGTTATGTTTGTTAAAGAAAAAGGAAAGATAACAAACAAAGAATACCAGGAACATTGTAATGTTTCCAGTAGAACAGCAACTCGCGATTTATCTGCCTTGGTTTCCAAAGGTGTTTTTGTGCAAATGGGTGTTACGGGTAAAGGAACCGCCTATATACTAAAGACGCCATAAAGGCGCCAAAAAGACGCCATAAACGACTAGTTGAGCAATCTCATACACTTATAATTGAAATCTTAGGCTAAAAACCAAAAGCCGTTAACTAAAAACAGTTTTTATCACTGTATTGATTGTATTTGAATTTGTTTTAACGGTATACGTTATACGGAATACGATATACTATTTTCCCTGATAATCCGATAATTTTTAGATCTGAATTCCATCATGATAAAGAGAAACAAATACAATGGAACGCTTTTATTCGAAAAACAAGACTTATAGAAGTTGATAAAAATTTTAATCAAGTAATGGACAGAATAACTATATTTTTAAAGCCTATAGTAAATTCAATTAAAGGTAAGACAAATGATGATAAAATTTGGGATATAAATGATGGGATTTGGAAATAATATCATTACGGTACAGTTTATACCCGCATTATTACTTGATTGGTAGATTGGTAAATCGGTAAATTGGTATTTTTAATTAAAGAATATTGTCTCTGTCTTTGCGAGCCAATTTTAATTGGCGTGGCAATCTCATACAATTAAGCTTGAGTTCTTAGTATTAGTCTGAAAACTGAAAATTGATAGCTGATAACTCTTTTATTTAATTGGTAAACCGGTAAACTGGTCAATTGGTAAATTGTATTATCTTGCATTTTTACTTTTTTCTTGTATTTAACTTGTAACTCGAAACTTGCAACTTGTAACTTATTTTAGTCTGAAAACCGAAAACCGAAAACTGTCTTTTATCTTGCACCTTGAATCTTGCACCTTTATTTTGGCCGGATGACCAGCAGACCGGGTGACTGGAAGACCGTTTGACTGACAAATATTCCCTCTCCCCTCGGAGGGAGAGGGCTAGGGTGAGGGGGATGAAATTGAAGAAGATTATCCCAAAATATAAACTTAGATTTATTTTTCTCTGAAAACTGAAAACTGATAACGGAAAACTATTCGCCAAAAACTGGAACTTTGTTCCCAAATTTGTTAAAATAAAAAAAGTTATAGAAAAAATAAAAAAACAAATAGCAGCATTCAGCCAGCAATAAAAAACCAACAAGAATTAAAACAAGAAACGCAGAAATTTTACCCTCTCTTTTTTTTGCCTGGAATAGGCAAGAAAGAGAAGCAGCAGTTAAAGAGGGTAAACAAATCAATTAAAAATAAATTTTTAAAAAGGCAGGTATCCTGATTACATATAAATAACAATTAAATTCTAATGGAGGTTTGTTTTGAGAATTATTAATATCCGCTGTTTTGTTTTAATGATGATTACTGCCATTGTCTTGACCGGTTGTTCCGGAGGAGGGGTAACTACACCTTCTCTCTCTACTGAAGAAGCCAAAGTAAAAAGTGTAATCCAGGAATACTTTTTAGCTCTAAATGACCGGAATTGGAACAAAGCAAAAAATTACTGTGTTTACGGCTCAGATCGATACTATGCAACTATTGGATATCAGCAGTTTATTGATAGCTTGGCTTCACAGTACGGTACTTTTACTGTTATATATCAGGCAAATGTTTCTAATGTGTCAGTAAATGGTAATTATGCCCAGGCATATATCAATCTAAATGTTATAGTAAGTTATGCAGGTTATTCTGATTCTGAAAGCGAGTCGGGCTATTATTATTTACAAAAGATTAATAATAATTGGAAAATATATGCTCCTTAAAATAAAATGACAGATATTAATGACAATTTTACTTGCCGATTGTTGATTTTTGAATTAAAGTAAAAACCGAAATCCGTATTTATAGATTTCTACCAGCAGATTTTGTCTTAATCCCGCCAAAATAGGGAATAATAAATGTAGTACCCATCAAAATTAATTAGCTTTGAAATATTACTTTTTAAAATTTGCATCATTGCATATAAATTGTTATTAGTCTATCAAAACTCTGGAACTTGCTTCCCTAAAGTGTTAAAATAATAAAAGTTATAAAAAATAAATAAACAAATAGCAGCATTCAGCCAGCAATAAAAAACCAACAAGAATTAAAACAAGAAACGCAGAAATTTTACCCTCTCTTTTTTGCCTGAAATAGGGAAGAGAGAGCAGCAATAATTATCGAAACTATCAATTATTATTTAAGTAAGAATATAAGAAAAATCAAATAAAAAATAAATCATAGGAAGCCAAAAGTTTTTCCAGCTAGTTTAGTAATGTAAAATAATAAATTATATTAAAAAGAAAAGGTTTTCAAATAAATATAATCAAATTTTATTAACTCATAAACCATTTTCTTTGTCTATATTAGAGTAGGAGGAAAATAATTGAGTTATTCCTCAATTCGTGATAATTATTCTCATGGAACTGTTGGGGATTTTCTGAAAGAAAAAATTACTAACAATTCCACTTTATCCATTGTTTCTGCATATTTTACTATCCATGCATACCATCGATTAAAAGATAAATTAGATGATATTAATCAACTTAAATTTCTCTTTGGCGAACCCACCTTTATTAAATGTATTGATCCGGAGAAGGTCAATACCAAAGATTTTAAAATTGAGGATGATAAATTATCAATTCCTCTAGACCATAGACTTGAGCAAAAATCAATTTCCAAAGAATGTTCCGAATGGATAAAAGAAAAAGTTGAAATTCGGTCTATGGTCAAACCAAATTTTCTTCATGGAAAACTCTACCATATAAAAAAACAAAGTGGTGTAGAAAAAGCAATTGTTGGGAGCTCTAATTTTACCGTTAACGGATTGGGGTTAGGTGGAAAAAGGAATATTGAGTTAAACATGATAATAGATAGCGATAGAGATCGCCAGGAATTAAAATCTTGGTTTGAATCTATCTGGAATGACCAAACAGGTCTGGTTGAAGATGTAAAAGAAGAAGTCTTGAAATATCTTGAGCAATTATATGTCGAGAATGAACCTGAATTTATTTACTTCAAAACTCTTTATCATATATTTGAAGATTACTTAAGTGAGCAGAAAAAAGGCGGATTATTAGAAGAAAGTACTGGTTTTTATGACAGTGAAGTATGGAATACGCTCTATGATTTCCAAAAAGATGGTGTAAAAGGAGCCATAAATAAAATAATTAAACATAATGGATGCATTATTGCCGATAGTGTTGGTCTTGGCAAGACTTATGAAGCCTTGGCAGTGATAAAATATTTCGAGCTGCTTAATGCTCGTGTCTTAGTTGTTGTTCCCAAGAAACTAACAGGTAACTGGACGATTTACCAGGCAAGTCAAAATAACCTCTTAAATCCTTTCAAACGAGACCGATTCAATTATACAGTTCTTTATCATACTGATATGGCACGGGAGACAGGTTATTCAGGTGCAAATAGTATTGATTTGGAACATTTTAACTGGGGAGCCTATGACCTTGTAGTGATAGATGAATCACACAACTTCCGGGGCAATCCAATGGAAAAGGAGAATGATGACGGAACAATCAAGATGAATCGGGCAAAATGGTTAATGGAAAAGATTATCAAATCAGGTGTAAAAACAAAAGTATTAATGCTCTCAGCAACTCCAGTTAATAACACACTACGAGATTTACGAAACCAGCTATCATTTATTACCGAGGGAAAAGAAGATGCATTATTTGAAGCATGTAAAATTAGAAGTATCGGACAGACTCTTGAAAATGCACAGAGGAATTTTACCAGATGGGCTGATCCCAAAAATAAAGTAAAAAATGTAAAAGATCTTCTCGAAAGACTTGATTCTTCTTTTTTCAAATTATTGGATGAACTTACCATTGCCCGTTCCAGAAAACATGTGAAAAATTATTACAGTACAGAAAATATGGGTACTTTCCCAAAGCGAAATAAGCCATATTCAATTTATCCAGAAATTGATTTAAAAAATCGTTTTCCGTCTTATGACCGAATTAATAAACAAATTTTGGAATATAAATTATCAATATTTAATCCATCAGCCTATGTGAAACCTGAAAAACAAAAAGATTACGAAGAATTAGCAGGTACGGAGATTCTTGCCTTTAAACAAGCTGACCGTGAAAACTTTCTTATCGGCATGATGAAAGTAAACTATCTTAAGAGATTAGAAAGCTCTATTGAGTCATTCGAGATTTCTTTAGGCAGGACTATTCAGAAAATAGAAAACCTTGAGAAAAAAATAGCAGATTTCCTTAAAACTAAAAAAGAAGAGCAGGAAGAAACATTAGATAATTATGTTCCTGATGAGGAAGAATTAGAAGAAGATGGAGATGATGCAGAGCAATGGCAAGTTGGTAAAAAGCTTAAATTTAAACTTGCTGATTTGGAACTTGAGAGATGGCAATCAGATTTGGAAAAAGATAAAGATGCTTTGATTGATCTCCTGAATAATGCTGAGGCAGTTACTCCTGAAAGAGATGCAAAACTAAAAGAGGTAAAAGAATTAATAACAGAGAAAATAAAATCTCCTCTAAATCATGGTAATAAAAAAGTAATTATATTTACTGCTTTTACTGATACAGCACAATATCTCTATGACAATATTAAGGAATGGTATAACCAAAAATTTAAATTGCATTGTGCTTTAGTCTGTGGAAACTATACCCATACTACCTATGGGAAAAATGATTATGATAATATCTTAGTAAATTTTTCTCCCATTTCAAAAAATCGTAACAAAATGCTTTCCCACCCTCAAACAGAAGAAATTGACTTACTTATTGCCACTGACTGTATCAGTGAAGGTCAGAATCTCCAGGATTGTGATTATCTTATTAATTATGATATTCATTGGAATCCCGTGCGTATCATTCAGCGTTTTGGTCGTATCGATCGCTTGGGAAGCATAAATAAAACAATCCAGCTCGTTAACTTTTGGCCAACCCGGGATCTGGATAATTACATCAACTTAAAAGAACGAGTTGAAGCCCGTATGGCTTTAGTAGATGTTACTGCTACTGGTGAAGATAATATTCTCAATACAGAACAATTAGAAGACCTTATAACTGATGATTTAAAATACCGTAATAAACAACTCAAAAAATTACAAAATGAAGTGCTCGATTTAGAAGATATGGATGAAACAATTTCTCTTACCGATTTTACCCTTGATGACTTTAGAATAGAATTATTAAATTATATTGAAAGTAATCGCACCAGATTAAACAATTCACCAATTGGTCTTTATGCTGTTGTTCCTGCACCTGGTGGTGCTTATGTTGAGCTCTTAAAAAACAGGGAAGTTTCCTCAACAGAAAAAGAGATTATTAAGCCAGGCGTAATTTTCTGTTTGGCTCAAAAAAGTGAATGTGACGGAAATGAAGCAGTAAATCCCCTAAATCCTTATTTCCTGGTATATATTCGTGAGGATGGCACTGTCCGTTATAATTACACCAATGCCAAACAAATTCTTGAAATATATCGCCTTCTTTGCCAAGGTCAAAAAGAACCCTTTGACACCCTTTGTGCTTTATTTAATGATGAAACTTCCAATGGCAAAAACATGGATAAATATTCTGAATTACTAAAAAAAGCAGTAAATACAATTGTTCGTATCTTTAAGAAAAAAAGTAATATCAAGTTAACTACAGACCGGGGAGCAATGTTGATTCCACAAACTCAACAAATAAACGAAGTGGAAGATTTTGAATTAATAACCTGGTTGATATTGAGGTAAAAAAATGATTGAACAAGAAAAAAAATTTTCTATCCAATCTGCTATTCGTGATTTTTCTGAAAATAATTTGACTGAACAATCCATCTCCTTTTTCAAGACCCTTGGGTATAATACTAAACGGCGAGATCCATTTATCAATAAAACCTATCAGGAGTTCCATGATAGATTTGATGATAGTTTAGAAGAAAAAAATTTTAATGAAGTAAAGGCCATAACAAAAGACTGGAAATGCATTGACCTCTTATTCCAATTGACCAAAAATGAAGTATCAGATCAGGAGAATCTTTTTAATACCGGAAAGGTTAAATGGGAAGGAGAGGACAAAGAGACGGTCATAGAAACTTATCTTTTCTTTGTCGTCGAACTTATTAATAGCGATTATTCTAGGTCTCAATTAGCCCAGATAACCCGTGAAATAAATAAAATATTTTCTATGCCGGCAATGCTTCTTTTTAAATATGGGGACCACTTAACTTTGTCAATCATAAACCGAAGGCTTCACAAAAAAGATACCCAAAAAGATGTATTGGAAAAAGTTACTCTAATTAAAGATGTTTCCATCAAAAATCCGCATCGGGCACATCTGGAGATTCTCTTTGATCTTTCTTTTGATGAATTAAAGAGAAATTATAAATTTACCAATTTTGTGGAGCTTCACAATGCCTGGCAGGATACTCTGGATATTAAAGAGCTAAATAAAAAGTTTTATCGTGAACTGTCAAATTGGTATTTCTGGGCAATAAATAAAGTTTCATTTCCCAATGATATTACTGACGATACTGATGACACCAAATATAATTCTGAAAGCATCATCAGGTTAATTACCAGACTTATCTTTATCTGGTTTATTAAAGAAAAAAATTTGATTCCTGAAAATATATTTGATAAAAAAGAACTTCCAAAATTAATAAAAGGCTTTAAAGAAAAAGATTCCAAGGTATATTATCGTGCTATATTGCAAAATCTGTTTTTTGCTACCTTAAACCAGAAAATTGAAGACCGTAAGTTTGCCAACGATGGTGGGTATTTAAAACATCGTGTTGATTATGGCATAAAAAATTTATACCGCTATGCAGATGATTTTCTAATATCAAAGGAAGAAGTAATTGAGCTGTTTAAAAAAGTTCCATTTCTTAATGGTGGATTATTTGATTGTCTGGATAGAGAAAATCATGATAATAAAGTAATGTATTTGGATGGGTTTTCCCGCAATCCAAAAAAACAAGCCCAGGTTCCAGATGAGATCTTTTTCTCTCAGGAAAAATCAATAGATTTAAGTGATGTCTATTCCGATAAAAGGAAGAAAAATGAAAAAGTAAAAGGACTTTTTAATATCTTTAGTCATTATAAATTTACAGTTGCTGAAAATACCCCCATCGAAGAAGAGGTTGCCTTGGATCCGGAATTATTAGGCCGCGTTTTTGAAAACCTTTTAGCTAGTTATAACCCGGAAACAAAAACAACTGCCCGAAAACAGACCGGCAGCTTTTATACCCCGCGGGAAATTGTAAATTATATGGTAGATGAATCGCTTAAGGCATATCTTAAGCAAAAATTGGAAACAGAAGCTGGCATGGAATCTGAAGATGCTGAATATGGTTTGGAAATCCTTTTGGGTTATAACGAGAAAGACAACCCCTTTAATTCAAAAGAAACCCATATTACAGTAAAAGCCATAGATAATTGCAAAATCATTGACCCAGCATGTGGTTCAGGGGCTTTCCCTATGGGTATATTGCATAAACTGGTATTTATTCTGCAAAAACTTGACCCGAAAAATGATATTTGGCGAAAAATACAGCTTGAAAATGCAATAAAAGAAACTGAAAACACCTTCAAACTTGGCGATAAGCAGGAACGGGAAGAAAGATTGATTGAAATTAATAATACCTTTGATGAAAATGTTAATAATCCTGATTATGCCAGAAAGCTGTTTTTAATAGAAAACTGTATCTATGGAGTAGATATTCAACCTATTGCTAACCAGATAAGTAAATTGCGCTTTTTTATTTCATTGGTAGTTGATCAAAAAACAGACACTAATAGGGATAACCTTGGCATCAGACCTTTACCAAATCTTGAACTCAAATTTGTTTCGGCTAATACTTTAATTGGTATCGAGAAACCCCAGGCTCAAGGAGTCTTATTAGACAATCCAAAAGTAAAAGAATTAGAAAAAATGCTTGAAGATGTAAGACATAGAATATTCAGTGCAAAGACATCAGCTGCCAAACAACGGCTTCGGGAAAAAGATAAAAAGTTACGTGATGAAATGAGCAGCATTCTTAAAGGGTCTGGCTGGAGTAATAAAAGTGCTCGACAGCTTGCTAAATGGGATCCATATGACCAAAATGCCAGCAGTGAATTCTTTGACCCAGAATGGATGTTTGGGATTAAAGATGGGTTTGATATTGTGATTGGTAATCCACCATATGTTGAAGCAAAAAAGTTAAAATCTGTAAGTCAAATTCTTCGCAAGCATTATTCTACATACTCAGGCACTGCAGATTTATATGTTTATTTTTATGAGAATGGAATTAAAAATTTAAGAGAAGGTGGAGTGCTGGTTTTTATTACTTCCAATAAGTTTATTAAGACAAAGTATGGTGAGAACTTAAGAAAATACTTCATAAAATACAAAATAAATGAAATTATTGACTTCACCGATATCCATGTTTTTGATGCTTTAGTTGCAAGTTGTATTTTCTCTATCTCAAACAATAAAGTGAAAAATAAAAAAATAAAGATAGCATTTGCAAATAACAATATAGTTAATTTTTCAGGATTATTAGAATTTGTTGAACTAAATAAATTTTATTTAAATCAAGAATTATTAAGTAGCAAAATCTGGCAACTAGAAGACGAATCTAGACTCTTATTAAAAGCTAAAATTGAAAATGGATCTCTATTGTTAAGCGAACTCAAAACAATAAATATATTTAGAGGTGTTACAACTGGTTATAATCCTGCGTTTATCATTGATGCCGAAAAAAGAAAAGAATTAATTAAAAAGAAAAAAGAAAATATGGACATTATAAAGCCACTTTTACAAGGAAGAAATATTCGCAAGTGGGTTTTTAATAAATCCAATAAGTATTTAATTTTTATTCCATGGCATTTCCCTTTACATATAGAGAAAAAAATTTCGGGGGCTTCAGTACATGCTGAAAATATGTTAAAAAAAGAATATTTGAGTTTATATGAGCATCTAGAAAAATATAAAAATGAACTTTCAAATAGAAACAAGGATGAAACAGGCATTAGATATGAATGGTATGCGCTGCAGCGATGTGCTGCCTCATATTATTCTGAGTTTGAAAAAGAAAAAATTATTTGGGGACTTACATCTGATAAATGGACTTTTGCTTATGATAATACGTGTAATTTTCTTCCAAGTAATGGATATATTTTAACATCATCAGAAATTCCGATTAAATATTTACTTAGTTTGATAAACAGTCGTTTAATGGAATTCTATTTTGGTTTTATTGGCATAATGACAGCAGGCGGTGCTTTTACGTTGAAACAAGAAACCGTGAGTGAATTTCCAATTAAAATTATTGATTTAAGAAACCAGATTAAATTCATTTTATTAGTTGATTGTATTCTTTTTCAAAAAAAGACGAACCAAGATTCTTCCTTTTTTGAAGCTCTCATCGATAGCATGGTTTACGAACTCTACCTTAGTGAGGAAATCAAACCCGCTGGTGCGGAAGTACTGGAGCATTTGACTAATTTGCCTGAATTAAAAGAAGAATGGGATAAAGACAAGAAGCTTGACGTTATTGAAGAAGTTTATAAGGGATTATCTAGCCCTAATCACCCAGTTTCAATTGCTATGGAAAGGCAAAAAACAATACCAGAAATCAGAATAATAGAAGGTTTGCCTGAGAAAAATATTAAAAATTGATTATTTAAAAATATTAAGTATATCCTAAGAGACAAAAAATAATGAAATTATCTGATTTATTGCAACAAAATGAATGCGAATGGCTTGACTTTAAGCAGGAATTCCATGGTAACAATGTTAAATTACTTCATGACATTATTTGCTTAGCCAATGCCAAAACCGATAAAGATAGATATTTACTATTCGGGATAGATGACAATAAAACTATTGTGGGAATTGAAAATGACAAAAACAAAAAAAATTCTGCTGGTATACAGGATTTATTAAAAAATTCTAACTTTAACAGAATTCCGAAAGTTAGACTCGATTATATAAAAAGCCAAAATAATCACGAAGTAGCTAGATTAAAAATATCCAATAAACCTGACAAACCTTATTTTTTAACAAAAGACAAACAATACGGGAAAGATATTTTAAGAGCCGGGGTAGTTTATACCAGAATCGGGGATACAAATATTCCACTTAAGGAAAGTGCGCCGGAGGACCACATAGAACAAATGTGGATAGAAAGGTTTGGAATAAATCTTTCACCCCTTCAAAGAATGGAAAAATTATTAGACCAAACAGATGCCTGGGAAGAAATTGGTGCTGATGGAAATTTGTATCATCGTGATTTTCCTGAATACAAGATTGTGGATGGCGAGGAACTTAACTCAAATTTCATAGAAGACTGGACTGAAAAATTCCCTGATCATCATGCATCGAGTTTTTATGTTGAACTGTGGCATAATAATACACTTTTAAAAAAATGTGCTTTTGTTTGGGTAGATGGCGCAAGATACAAAGTCCCACTCCCGGAAAGAATTGCCGATGGGAAATGGAGAATCAAAAAAAGTAGTATTGAGTTCAAAATTGCCAAATTATATAATCAACAACCATTAGAAAAAATATTACCAACTAAAGTTGTAGAAATAGAATAATAATTTTAGTCAAAGCATTGATTTTAATTTTATTATGATTTGGGATAGGAAATGTATGAGTATACAGAAAAGATAAGATACTTTATAAATAAACCTCGAAAACAGCATATTTTATTAAAGGACGTTAAATATTGGAATCAATTGTGTAGTTCTCTAGATGTGATAGAGGATTCTGATTTAGCAATTAAGGCTTATCTAGACAGAGACTTTAGTCAAGATGATGGAGGAAAATATCTTAGAATATATGGATTGCTCCAAGCAATGTTTCTACAGCAAGATGCAGTAGAACACTTGTGTGAATCTTTGGGGTTTTCGAGTGATTTAACCATGTATCCGAAGCTTAAAGAAATCCGTGATATCAGAAATGATAGTGTAGGTCATCCAACTAAAAGAAACAAGCATAAAGCTTACCATTTTATATCAAGAATTACTATTCAAAAATCTGGATTTCAATTAGTGTCTTATGATAAGGATGGCAAATTATCTTTTAAGGATATTATTGTTCAAGATTTAGTAAATGAACAAAAAGAATGTTTATCTGAAATATTAGAAAAGGTAATAAATATTTTAGAAAAAGAAGAAAAAGAACATAAGGAAAAATTTAAAATGGAAAAGATAGAAACAATTTTTAAACATTTACCATTTTATATAAGTAATGTATTTGAACATATTGGAGAAAGCAAACCTAAACAATTAGGAGTAATGCACATTAAAATAATTAAAGAAAAAATCTTGGATAAATTTAGGAATTCTTTAAATGACAGAGGACTAGAAATTGATACATACGATTCTATTAAAGATATTTATGAATTACTCGAATATCCTTTAAGCGAATTAGAATTATTCTTCGATGAGTCAAAAATAGAAAAAGAGAAAATAATAAATCATAAAACAGCGTATATATTTGCATTCTTCATCGGCAAGAAATTAAAGAAATTAGAAGAAATAGCAAAAGAAATGGATGATGATTATTCAAATTAAAAAAATCTTAAAAAGAAAAAATTTAGATTTATTTCTGAAAATTTGACATATAAAGAAAAAATTATTCTATAAATGATTTAATTAAAAAAGAAATAGAGGTTTTATGTTTTATTTTGCTTATGGTTCAAACTTAGACTGGGAACAGATGAAGGAAAGGGTGCCCTCAGTATCTTTTTATGGAAGAGCAAAACTTGAAAATCATAGACTTGATTTTACAAGAAAATCAATAAATAGAAATTGTGGAGTCGCTGATATTGTTGAGGATAATGATCATGAGGTTTGGGGTGCTATCTTTCGGTTTGACGAGCAGGATTTGGAGAATCTTGATAGATTTGAGGGTTATTCTCCAAACAGAAAGAATAATGATTATAAAAGAATTAAAAAAAAGGTTCTTCTTGAAGGCAAAAAAGAAAAACCCATGACAGTATATACATATGAAGTAGTCAATAAGAAACTTGGGAAATACCTTCCCAATGAACATTACAAAAATCTAATCTTAGAAGGTGCAAAATACTGGCAATTACCAGAAGAATATATTGATTTTCTTGAAAAGATTAAAACAGCTTAAATTTTTATGTGTAAGTATAATTCAAAATGATTAATATTAAGAATGATTTTTTATTAGGTTTTAATAAGAAAAAGGGGTCGGGTCTCAACATTTGATATTTCTCATTTTTCTGTCAAATGTGAAGACCTGCTCCCAAAGATAAAAATTAAGAATTATTTACTAAAAAGAGGTTAGGAACCTTAAGAAAATATTCTAAATTTTTTATTTATTAATTCAAGGGGACGATTATTGCGATGGTAGATAGTAAGAATAATAACAAGGGAAATTCATCTATTAAATTTGTTAAAGAAGTTGCAAAATATTTCATGGAATTTTTGGATACAGATTTTAAAAAGAGCAGAATTCCGAAAAGAAATACTATTAATAGTACTCAGAATGGATTAAAAGTAGGTATTAATTTAAAGAAATATCCAAAACTCAAAAATACACTTTTAGGAATGCTAAATAGTGGATTTAATAAGGATGAATTAAGGATTAAAAAGGGAGACTACACTTGTAAAATTCCACAAACTTTTCTAACACTTATTACTAAAAAGATAATCGATATTACTGAAGAGGAAATCGAAACAGTCATAAATGAAATACAAAAACTGATTGAAGAAAATGCCTTAAAATATTCCAAAGAATATAATCATTATCTAGAAGAAACAAAAGAACAAACAAAATCAATATTAAGTAAATTTTTGATCCTTCCCTTTCTAAACGACCTAGACAAACCTTTTGAGGACCTTGATATAGCAGATGAAAACAGTAAATATCAACTTGAAATCGATATTGTCGATTCTGTTTTTTCTATTTTTGAAGAAAAATTTGTAGATATTTTGGAAGATGTAAAAAACATTGGGGTCAGATCTCAACATTTGACATAAAGCCCAAAAAATCATTTATGAAGAGGTCATTTTGAATAATTCAAAAACTAAAGTCGGAATCATTTGTCCACTTGATGATGAATACGATAGAGTTGGCTCTTGAATTATAAGTTTTAACTAATATTTCAAGACTGACCACAGAGAAACTATCACATAGCCCATATAATATAAGAATATTTTTAACTAATGCGAATTTGTATGAATATATATATGAACATATATTAGAATAATAAAAATTATAAAGGAATCAAACATGATAAAAGAACTTTGGGAAAAACTATTAAATATTGCTGAGCGCACAGAGGTTGAAGACAAAGAAGAACTTTCTTCAATTATTAATGATATATTAATTTACTATAAAATTGACCCAGAAAATTACATATCAAATTTATCTTGGTATATTAAATTTTTTGGTTATGATTTATTAAAAAAAAATATTCCAGAAAATCTGGATCCATCACAAAAGACCCCTTCAGTTCAATTTTTCCAACAAAGAGATCAAATTATCCCTAATTTTCCAATATGGTTCTATGCCGCCTGTCCAGATGTAATGAAATGGTTGTCTAGCTTTAAAAATGAAATCTTGGGCACACATAATCTTAATTTAGAAGATTTTGAGTTAATAAGAAACAAACTATTCGGTATGAATAGTAAGGATAATGATGAAAATAATGAAGTTATCCTAAATAGAAAAAACTTTTACCAAGTGAAGTATTTGAAAAAATTAATAGAATCTTATTTAGACAGAACTAACGAAACTTTAGAATGTACTATAGAAAATATTGAAAATGATATTTACTTTGGAAAAGAATTATTAAATAGTATCGGTCAAGAGGACAATTTTAAGTATATTGCTGAAAATATTGTAAAAATATATTTTACATTGAAAAAAATCTATCCCTCTCAATATAAAAATAAAATTGAATTACTCGTTTTAACCGGGATGATTGACATGATGGTTTACCTTGAAAATAACGAGATTAACTCCTCAGAAATAATCAATATAGCCGAAGAAGTAATGAAGGAATCCCTAGGGAATGAAAAAAAGTATCTTGTTTTATTTATAGAGTCAATTGAAAGGTTAATATTTGAAATAGATTCAGACTTTTCCAAAGAAGAAATCGAGAATGCTATTAGTTCCCAAAGAAATGATTTTAACGAAATTATTGAAAAATATATTACAAAATCAATAAATGATCGAATAATAAAACAAGTCATAGAAAAGTTTATAATAAAAGAAAAAAACAACGATAGCACATGGAGGAAAGAAATTGAACTACACAAATCTATTTATGATCCTTTTGAACAAAATAAAGAAGAAAAATCATCTCAAAAGAATTGCCCGGCGTGTAAAGAAGGCTACCTGGAAAAAATAAATCAAAATGCATTAACTTGTAATCTTTGCGGATCAAGATTTGTTCAGATAAATAACAAATATAGGTATACATACATTAAAAATACAGACAACCCTTTTTGGCTAAAATATAATCATGAGGTATACACTCTTTCAGAATGGGTTAATTTGTCTCATCTTTTTTATAATGATGAAGATAAGTCCATAGAAGCTCATATCGAAAAAGAAAAAAACGATAATAAAAAATGTCCTGCTTGTACCCAAGGATATTTACTTAATTTGAATGGAGATTTTACATGTAATTTTTGTGGGGCTAAATTTCATCAGATTAATGAAAAGTTTAGATTTACATTCATCAAAGATATAGAAAATCCTTTTTGGCTAAAATATAATCATGAGGTATATACTTATTCCGAGTGGATTAGATTATCTATAAAATATTATATAAAAATTAAAGAATGGGAAGAAAAATATAAACAAAATGAAATATCTAAAAATATGTTATCAACAGAGGTACACCCATGGAGACGATATTTTGCCAGATTTTTTGATATATTTATAATGATTCCCTTATATGTCATGGCATTAATAATGATGTTTCCAAATTTGTATTATGAAATATTATACTTTGGAACAGTCGGTTCAGGCTTAATAGGACTTTTTATATATACGGTATTTTTTGAGCCATCACTTCTATCTATTTTTGGGACAACGCCTGGTAAAGCCCTACTTAATATTAGTATTGTTGACAAAGATGGGGAGAAACTTTCTTATGGAAAAGCGATGGGTAGGAATTTTATTTTGTGGATTCAAGGCCTAGGTTTAGGCATTCCTATTATAACAGCTATTGCTATGATTATTGCCCATAATAGATTACAGAATCAAAAAGTCACTAGTTGGGATGAAAAATATAAAGCAAAAGTATTATATGGCGAATTAGGTTTCTTTAGAATTTTAACTTATATTATAATTTATTTTATAGCATTTATGTTTTTTTCTAATCAATATTAAAGATTTATAAAAACAGTATTTAGATTTAAAAATATGCAATTATTTATAAATCTGAGGTTAAAGGGGTCAGCCTGTTCACATTTGGTGTAAAGCCCAAAAAATAATTTAAGATGAGGTCATTTTGAATAATAAAATAATCAAAATTGGAATCATTTGTCCACTGGATGATGAATACGATGCCTGTAATGAAATTCTGGGCTTGTAGAATGAATCAGAAATATCAGGCCGAATGATTTCAGAAAGAAAAGAGAATACCATAGAGGTTTATGTAGTTTAATAAGAAAAAAGGGTCGGATCTCAACATTTGACATTTCTCATTTTTCTGTCAAATGTGAAGACCCGCTCCCAAAGATAAAAATTAAGAATTATTTACTAAAAAAAGATTAGGAATCTTAAGAAAATATTCTAAATTTTTTATTTATTAATTCAAGGGGATAAATATTGCGATGGTAGATAGTAAGAATAATAACCAGGAAAATTCATCTATTAAATTTGTAAAAGAAGTTGCAAAATATTTTATGGAATTTTTGGATACAGATTTTAAAAAGAGCAGAATTCCGAAAAGAAATACTATTAATAGTACTCAGAATGGATTAAAAGTAGGGATTAATTTAAAGAAATATCCAAAACTCAAAAATACACTTTTAGGAATGCTAAATAGTGGATTTAATAAGGATGAATTAAAGATTAAAAAGGGAGACTACACTTGTAAAATTCCAAAAACTTTTCTAACACTAATTACTAAAAAGATAAACGATATTACCGAAGAGGAAATCGAAACAGTCATAAATGAAATACAAAAATTGATTGAAGAAAATGCCTTAAAATATTCAAAAGAATATAATCATTATCTAGAAGAAACAAAAGAACAAACAAAATCAATATTAAGTAAATTTTTGATCCTACCCTTTCTAAATGACCTTGATAAACCTCTTGAGGACCTTGATATAGCAGATGAAAACAGTAAATATCAACTTGAAATCGATATTGTCGATTCTGTTTTTTCTATTTTTGAAGAAAAATTTGTAGATATTTTGGAAGATGCATTTAAAAAACCCAATAATTCAATTATAAAAGAATCTTTATTTGAAATAATAAAATTACCTGAAATTAAGGATAAACTCATTAATTTTATTAGCAATATTGTTATTGGTGATGCTTTTTATGATATTTATCAACTCTATAGGAATCTAAGTTTAATTGATAAAACTGAGATTTATGTTTATTTTTATGAAATAGCTTTGGGGAAAAGCAAATTTCCGATATTTTACATTCCAATAAATATAAGAAGTGATGAAAAAGTATTTACTTTACAATTTGAGAAAAGGCTTTTTATAAATACAAAAGCAATTAATTATGTAGTACAGGAATATAATATTCAAACTGAAAGAAAATCAACATTAGCTGGTGAGTTTGATAGAATTTTATATTTAAATGAATCAGATGTTTTCCATATTATTGATAATACAATAAAAAAGATTACAAATTTTTATGAATTTAACAAGACTATTGATATAAACA
>Ga0334882_1002718_pt1 | contig 17380 bp, 17 predicted proteins | sample GraSluR1_MG_5_FD_207226 | JGI IMG/M metagenome (GOLD analysis project Ga0334882, IMG submission 207226) | Sludge microbial communities from methane-producing bioreactor in Wageningen University, Netherlands - Granular Sludge_15_04-R1 | ecosystem: Engineered > Bioreactor > Anaerobic >...
ATTCATCACCTCTGCCCTATCGATGTCTTCTACATTGATATCCACCACCTCGTCCTTCTTTTTAAAGGTGCGGATGTACTCGATGGAAAACTTCAAGACATTCTCGTCCCGGATGGCATCGGTGATAACGTATTTGTGGAGACAGTCCCCGAAGAGCATGGTGGTGGTACGCTTGCCGTACTCATTGGTGCCGGCGTTCTCTTCGAATATGGGGGTGCCGGTGAAGCCGAACATCTGGGACTTTGAGAAGAACTTCTTGATCACATCGTGGGTCTTGCCAAACTGGGAGCGATGGCACTCATCAAAGATGAAAATGATCCGCTTTTCCCGCTGCCCTTCCATCCGATTCAGATAACGCTTCTTGGTGACGGCGGTGTTAAGCTTCTGGATGGTGGTGACCATGAGCTTGGCATCGCCTGAAAACTGCTTCACCAGGGTATCGGTATTATTAGTACTATCAATGCTATCCTTCTGAAAACTGTTGAACTCTTTTGTGGTCTGGTAGTCCAGATCCTTCCGATCCACCACAAAAACCACCCTATCCACCTTGGGATAGAAAGTGAGAATCTGGGCGGCTTTGAAACTGGTGAGGGTCTTCCCGGACCCGGTGGTGTGCCAGATGTAGCCCGGCTTGGTGGTGGTCTGGACCCGCTCGATGATGGCCTCCACGGCGTAGAACTGATAGGGCCGCAGGACCATGAGGATCTTCTGGGTCTCGTTTAACACCACGTACTTGGTGATCATCTTGGAGATGTGACAGGGCTCGAGGAATACATCGGTGAAAGCGGCAAGCTGGGTGATGAGACGGTTCTTCTCATCGGTCCAGTAGAAGGTCTGCTTGAAGGATCGGGCCTTCAAGGGACTGTTGGCGTAGTACTTGGTATTAACCCCGTTGGAGATGATAAAGACCTGGATGAACTGAAAAAGCCCCTGCCCCGCCCCGTAGGAGTGGCGCTCATAGCGGTTGATCTGATTGAAGGCCTCCTTCAGTTCCAGCCCCCGCCGCTTTAACTCGATCTGCACCAAGGGCAGCCCGTTGATGAGGATGGTCACATCATAACGATTCCGATAGGATCCCTCCACCGTAACCTGCCGGGTCACCTGGAACTGATTCTGACACCACTTCAGCTGATTGATAAGCTCGATGGTCTTATGCTCTCCCGCATTGTTTACGAAAGGGACCCGGTCCCGCAGAATACGGGCCCGCTCAAAGATATTGCCCTTGTTGATAAAATTAAGAACCTGCCGAAACTCCCCATCTGACAAGGAGACTTTGTTGTGCTTCTCCAGCTGTCCCTTCAAGTTTAAAAGGAGATCCGCCTCATCCCGGATCTGCACAGCCTCATACCCCAGCCCTTTGAGATGCTCTATGAGGTTGTTTTCAAGGACGAGTTCAGGCTGGGGGCTGGTCATAGAATCTCCTTCATCATTCGGTTTCCCCTGCCGGAGCGGGATATTGGATAATAATCTCAGGGGAAAAGTCCTTGGATTCAATAAATTTCATGAGTTCTTCATTGCCGGTTTGATTGACGACTATTACTTCCTGGGGTGCATCGCTCTTAAACAGGGCTGGAGGCCAGGGAAACAGAAAGGAAAATAATGAAAACAGGGCGGAAACCCCGATTGACGCCAGAGCAACGACAAGCGTTAGCTTCTGAGCATTCTTTCTATCCCTTTCCTCTTTGTCATATCGTAACTCTTGCTTTGTTTTATACCCATTCTCTTTGAACTGGTGTAACTCCGGCAGAGGGATGATTCTTTCCATTGAAACAAACTTAGGATGTAATTGCTTTACATTGTAATAATCGTAGGCAACAGAAATATTATTGGGATGCAGCGGAATACGAGTAGAAACGGATAAGATTAGGTTGTACTTCTCCAACCGTTTTACAAGGGAAAGAAACTGTATTTCCTTATTAGTTCGATAATCATGCTGCAAATAAGCCTCTATGGTATTTTTTTCCCCTTTCAGCCAAGAGTCAATTAATTCTATTTCCCATTCTTCCAATATCATCCTAAATCCCCATGATCTTTAAATACCAATTCATTTATAATCCTCTACCTACACGAACATCTTTTGCAGGAGGCCTTTCTTCCACTCCTTGGATGCATCGATTTGAGCTCCTGCTTTCTCGATAGAGTCATCGAGGGAAGAGAGGAAGGATGCGATTTTTTGTTGTTCAGGTAAAAATGGTTGAGGCAATTTCAGATTCTTTACTATCTTTGCTGATAGGTTTCCTTGGCCTCCCTGCAAATAAGTAGCAACAATTTTATTCTTCTTGAATTTCAAACAGTTATATAAAAATACTGTATCAAAACTTCCGCGAATGCAAAGAACCGCTTGATTTATTGCGCCATTAACTTTTGCAATGGCCACTTCACCGCTAGTTGCACCATAAAGAGCAAACAACAAATCCCCTTTCTCAATCATTTTGGCAGAAGAGTTTTTGAAAGCTTCCGAAGTAATAAATTGCTCCATTGATGAATCGCTGATTTTTCCAGAACCAATAAATGGAATATCACCAGAATAGTAGGATTTATTTGAACTATTCGGAGTCCCCCCAGAAAAAAATGTAGCCACCTCCCCCAACTTCTTCTCTTCCCAAGCGGTATAATCCCGACCGTTATCATCCTTAAACCGGAGAGAGGGGCGCCCATCGGCATCGAGAGTGAAGAGTTTCTGCATAACGCCTTTTTTGTACTGCTCCAGGGCTTCTTTCTTTTTCTGCAGCAGGGCGATGCGTTTATCTACGGCGGTGAGGAAGGAGGCTATGCGGGTTTGTTCGGGGAGGGTAGGGAAATCGGCTTTTACCGTACTCAAAGTTTCCTGCCCAACATTGTATCTTGTACTCCCACCACTTTTAGATGTTATTTCTTTACGTGCCAGAGGTGTCTTTAATAAATAATTGAAGAAAACAGGCTCATAGTCAGATTTTTTCTTGCCTCTAATTACAAAGCCACCAAAAGTAGCAGGTTTCTCTTTGTCAAGGTAAACATTTGCCTGTCCAACTTCCTTACGTGTTTCTGAACTTCTCTGGAATAAAATATCACCATACTCTACAATATTTTTATAAAATTCGTCTTTGGAAACATTTACTGAACCAATAATTTTATCGTAGGTAATATAGTCATTATTTATGATGTCTAAAACATTGATAAACTTATAGCCACTTCCGTAACTATCCTTTGAGGCATTTAGTCCATTTTTAAATGTTAAAAAATCTTCAAGAGTTTTTTCCTCCCACGCCCCCTCAAACCCCGGGAAGCGCAGATCCGGTACTCTCTTATCCATTACCGGCCCACCTTAAAAGGAGGCGCAATCCCCAGCTCTGCACAAAACCCGGCGATCTCGCTGTTCACCTCCGCCAGCTCATCCTCAATGGCCGCCAGATCTTTTGCCACTGCATCCAGGTCCACCGGCTCTTCTTCCTCGAAGGTATCCACATAGCGGGGAATATTGAGGTTGTAGTCGTTGTCGGCGATCTCCTGCAGGGTGGCCACGTAGGAGTACTTATCTTTAGTTACCCGGGCCCGGTAGGTGGCGACGATCTCTTCCACATCGCTGTCCCGCAGGGCATTCTGGTTACCCTCCTTGACGTAGTGCCCCTCGCCGGAGGAATCGATGAAAACCACGTTGTCGTCGGCCTCCCGGCACTTCTTGAAGACCAGGATGCAGGTGGGGATAGAGGTGCCGTAGAATATATTAGCGGGCAGCCCGATGACCGCATCGAGGTAGTTAAGTTCCTTAATCAAATACTCCCGGATAACCCCCTCGGCGGCACCCCGGAAGAGAACCCCGTGGGGAAGCACCGTGGCCATGATTCCGTTGTCGGCCAACTGATGGATCATATGCAAAACAAAGGCGTAATCGGCTTTAGTCTTAGGGGCAAGCTTGCCGTACTGGCTGAACCGCTCATCGGTGCTATTAAGAGGATTTTCATCTCCTTTCCAGTGAGCCGAGAAGGGAGGATTAGCCACCACAGCCTCGAAACGCAGGTCCAGGTGCTGAGGATTCTCCAGGGTGTCCTCGTGGCGGATATCGAAATTACGATAGTGGACATCGTGGAGGATCATGTTCATCCGGGCCAGGTTGTAGGTGGTGCGGTTGAGCTCCTGGCCGTAAAACTCGCTCACATCCTCCACCTCCCGGGCCACCCGCAAGAGCAGGGAGCCCGAACCACAGGTGGGGTCGTAGACTGACTTAAGCCGACTCTTGCCGGTGGTGACCAGCTTGGCCAGAATCTTGGAGACCTGCTGAGGAGTATAAAACTCTCCGGCGGACTTCCCCGCCCCGGCGGCGAACTTACCGATGAGATACTCGTAAGCATCGCCCAGGACATCGGACTCCACATCCTGAAGGCCGAAATCGATCTTATCCAGGTAGATGAGGATCTTCACGATGATCTCGTTCCGGGCCTTGACGGTACGGCCGATCTTGGTGGAGCTTAGATCCAGATCCTCGAAGAGGGAGTTAAAATCTTCCTCGGAATCGGTGCCCATGGTGGACTGCTCGATGTGATTCATCACCGCCTGCAGATCTTCGATGATGTAGTTACTCTCGTTCTCGATATCCGCATTGCCCTTGCGGGCCAGCTCGGAAAATAGCTCGGAGGGGTTTAAGAAATACCCCAGCTTGAGAAGAGACTCCTCCTTGATGGCCGTCAGAATCTCCGGATCGGTGACATTCTTATAGTCGGTGACGCCCTCCCCCTCCAGGAGCTGGTTGGCGTAGAGGTACTGCTTTTCACTCAAATATTTATAGAAGATGAATCCGAGGATGTAATCCCGGTAGTCGTCGGCACTGATTTTGCCCCGCAACAGGTTGGCGATGCCCCAAAGCTGGGCTTCCAGCAGTTTCTTTTGTTCTTCTGACATGATGGCTAAGTTCCTTTAACTTCTGATGTAAAAACTAATTCCCGCCGATTCGGTTAAAAGCCTGCTGGATAAATTCTTTGGCTGTTTCAAGATCTTCTTCACCGGAGAGAACAACCTCAAAATTCCCGGTACCAAAATGACCAATACTTGTAACATCCCGGCAATTGGAAGGCATGGGATTGACCGCTTTAGGATCTACCTTAAGATAAAGAAGAATCTTGGTTTTATGAATCTCCATACAGACAAAATTCTGGGATACCTTATAGGCGATATACTGTTTCTTGGGAACCTCTTCGACAGAATCATCCAAACCGAGGATGTAGTCCTGTACCTGAGTGACCAGTTCCCGCTTCCCCTTCTCAATCCTGGAAAAGTGCTCCTCCAGGGTATAAACCCCGGTGGCCCGGGTAAGGGCAGCTTTCCTCCCTGCCTGTACCATGACGGGGTTCTTCCCCCCAGAGTCTTCGGAGGAAGTGGAGGTTATAACCACAGATTTCTTGTAAACCTCTTCCAGGAAGAGAGCTCCGTTATCGTAATACCGGTACTGCCAAAGTTCGATGTTGGATCCCATCATCTGCACCGCATGGAGATCGTACTTCTTGTATTCCGGAGCAATACAGATCACACGGATATCGGACCAGTCGATTTCAATATCCTCACCGGGGAAGGCTTTCTGGGCGGCGATAGAGAAATCGCCCTTATGATCCTTGATCCAGGAGAGGTAGTAGAGGGATTGATTCACCAGCTGGGACGATTCCACCACCTTATACTCAATTATTACCGGATTGTTCTCTTCAGAAAGGGCCAGGGAATCGATACGCCCCCCATGGACCGGCCCGGTAGAGAACTCAGAGGCTACGAAGCGGCAATTGAACATCTCGGTGAGATTGGCTTCTATAAGCCCCTGGAGCTCCTTCTCATTGAGAAACTTCTTCGGCTGAATGAGGGTGAGGTTCTGTTTATCCCTTTGAAATAGCGGCATTTTATCCTCGATGTTGTTTTTCTATAAATATTTAAAGCGGGGTGAACCCCACCAGGAAAGCTCCTTCACCCATCCTAAACTACCCGATTGAAGAGGTCAAATGAATTTGTTTCCCCTTAGACCCCGCCTAAAAGAGAACGTTTTGAATTAGCCAACCCTGTTTTTATAGCCCTGACCCTATCAGACCTAAACACCCTTACTTTAACCCATGAGCACTTCTTAACCGCCCAGATAATCCGCGAATAGGCGAAGTTGGCCGCAGGCCAATTTTTGGAGGCGAAGCGGAATCACCTACTGCTAAAGGAAGTATTAAACAAAAGTTTTCTTCATAGGAATATAAATAATCCCATTCTTTTCTTGTTGTTCCTCTGCTTTAACAAACCCGAGTGCTTGATAAACCTTTTCTGCGAAAGTTGATGAATTAACAGTAATACAATCACTTTTTCTTTTTATTATGCTAAAGATTTCTTCCATTAACTTTTTTCCAATCCCTTGTTTGTGGTTATCAGGATCAACAAAGAATAAACAAATATGATTATTATCTTTAACTTCAACCATACCAACTATTTTTCCGTTAACTTTGCAAGTTTTTATTATATTTCCAGAATTATAACGGTTTAGAAGAGCTTCAGAATTAACAAAAGTATTAAAGTTTTGAATTCCTATTTCTGAATATTCGGCTGAAATGTATTTTTTAAAACCTTTATCGATCATGTCTTGTATTTCAATTTCTTCACCTGGAATAAAATCACATATCATAGTCGTAAAATCCTTTTGTTTCTTTTTCTTATAACAGCCCCGGAATATGTGAAGCTGATGCACAACCAAAAAAAGTTTTTCCATAGAGCAAACCAACTTTCCATGATTTACTTCTTTGCAAGCTTCAGTTTGCCCGGAACCGCATATTCTTGTGTTATATGCTCTGAACCTGACATCCAGACCGTACCACGGAGTTAAGTCTGGATTCTTCATCTATTTCTTCTTGTCATTTATTTTGTAGCATCATTCACAGCCTTTACTCTCTTATCTAATTTATTTTTAGCTTTATAATAAAAAAATAATTTATTCCTCTCGATATCGTTTCTTTCCCTTTTCCATGAAGAGAAGGATTTCCCAAGTGCTATTGCGCTACCACTTGCAAACCCTAAACTTATATTTGCTAAAGTTGGGAGTGCTGATAACTGTGTTATTAATAACCCTAAGCCTGTAGCAGAAGAAGTTGTCAATGGCTCTGAAGTTATTGTAGTAACAAGTTTCTTTAAATATTTATTGGATTTTACACATTCTTCAATATTCAATATTTCAGGTAAAATCTTTAAATCCTCAATTTTCTCACATTCTTTTTTAAAATCTTTATCCCATGGAAGAGTTTCTATGATATCTGAATATTCAATCATTGCACTTTTAAATCTAACCAGATACTTATTTAAGTCCTTTCTCAAATCAATCAATTCATCGATACTAAGATCTCCAAACTGTGGCAATCTGGATAATAGATTACTTGTAATACCAACATGGGTTGATCTTGACTTATCAATATCTGAGATTTGTATATAACCTTCTTTTGCCATTGCTCTTGCAAGATTACCAATATCCTCATCAAATAAAGGGTAATAATTTTCATTATTAATTGAATCTTGAATATTTTCTTGCATTAACTCACAAAATTTATCATTTTCTAAATCTTCTTCATTTTTTATTATGGTATTTATTTTCAGTATTTGATTATCAATTAAGGGTTCTAATAGTTTAAATTCTTGATAATCAAATCTTTCTTCAATTCCATCTTTTAATATTTTCCAAGATTCATCTAACCCCTTCTTGATCATTAAATAAATTTTTAAATCATCGCCAACTTTTCTCTTTTTCTTAGACAATCTTTCGTATTCAGATATAAACAGATTTAAATTTTTTAAATTCTTCTCATCTCGATCTATTATAGGAAATATCTCTGTAATGAATTTAATCTTTTCTTTTTCTTCTATGTATGGAATCATCATAATTGAAAACAACATAGCAGCATTTGGGCTTACCAATTCAATTTCATCAGCATAAAGCAAAATGCTTTTAATAATTTCAATATCATGTGATATAGATAAAATCTTCCGCGGATAAGTACAAATCTTTATTTTCATTTCATTATTCTTGCCACTTCAAGACTCCATATTTTTTATTTTATACCATACACTAAATTTCTTCTTCCGTCGGCCTGAGGTCCGGGCGTCTTTTTCTTGTCAGGTTCATGGCATATAACGTTCCCGGAATATGCGAAGCTAGCCAACGGCCAGTTTGGGTGAAGGGCGAATGCCCGGAACCGCATATTCTCGTGTTATAGGAAGTAAAACCTGTTAGTACCAGTCAACAAAATTTGTTTTACCATTTGTATACATATCAGAAACATAGACTCCAATTATTTGGCCGACTGATGTTAGTGAAATTGAAGACATTTTATTCTCTTTCCATAAGGAACTCAGAGATTTCCCAATTAGGTGATTAGCAAATTCATTTTTATTAAAAATACCTGCGTTCTTTTTTGACAATAATGTTATCAAATCACCCTTTGATAATACAGGTTCAAATTTTAAACAAGAAATGGCTTCAAGATGTAAATAATCTAAATTTGTAATTTTAAGATTCATGTAATTTGAAAGTCTGGTTAATAACCATACTGAATAATCCTGTTCTGATAATGGATTGGATGGTTGAATATAAAAAACATTAGTAATTAGACCTAATAAATCAAGTTGTTGTTTAGTTGCAAAAGAAATTGCATCGCAAGCCATTTTACTCGCAAGAGATAAAACACTATCTGATTTTGCTTTCAGACGTTCTGAAACTAATCTAGCTAATAACAGATGTTTACCCTTATCATCAGTTTGAGATGAACTTAGAATTGCTTTCTGAAGAATAACTGAAAAATCGGGATGATCTTGTGCTTCCTCTATTTGTTTTGAATCAACTACTTCCTTTTTTTCAAGTTCTTCTACCCTTTTGGCTAATTCGTTCAAAAATGATTTTGAGTTTTCGTATGCTTTATCTTTAGCTTTTTGCTGATGATTCTTAAAAAAAGAAGATAACCATTTTTCACCAGTATCCCAACTCTTTTCAACAAATTTCCCGGCTGCTCCGCCAATTGCAGCACCTATTGCAATATAACTTATTGGATCTGACATATTTTTATCCTTTTCCCTCCGGTTTTATTTCCTATAACTTCAGAAAACACGCATTACCGATACCTCACCTATCCCAAAAACTTCAGGATAACCCACAAGCCAAGCAGTTATTACGCAATCATCCCCTCAGAAAAAACCGAGCAGCATAATATAATTAAAGAAACCACCAAGAGATTATCAAAGAAAGGAAAAACAACAACAGCTTTTTTCATAACCACCATTTTTCTCTGTTTTACCATTCACCTTTTACATCAAAAACCCCAAAGCAGACCCCCAGCAGGGTAAACCCCACCAGCAAAGCCCCCAACACCATCCTAAACTACCCGCCTGAGGAGGTCAAATGAATTTCTTCCCCCTGGACCCCGCCCTGAAAGACGCCCTTTCTGACTTCTCTAACCACATCCAGATAGTATTAATTCTAACCTTTTCAGACCTGCAAACCCTTACCATAACCCACGAAAACCTTAAAACCGCCCAGGTAACATCACGCACCACCCAAGACGGGGTGATTCTAACCACCGGTGAGCTTACCTTCACCCTCCCCGAAGGATCTACCCCCCAGAGTGTAACCAAGGGCGAGATACATCTTTCTGCAGGGGCCTGCGGCATCAACCTTCACCGCTTCACCATGACCCCGGATGAAAAGAACCTGAAGCACCTTCAGGAAGGAGGCCGGGACGACCTCTACCGCCTCTTTCTGGAAGACAGCCTGGCCCGGATAAAACGCACCAAGAACCTGCGGGATTGGACCAGCGCCGAAACCCTGGTGGATTCGGCAGTCTGCGACAAAGAACACCCCGAAAAAAGCCTCTTTCACACCCTGGCCCTGAAGGCAGGAGTACCCCCCGGGGAGATAGACTGCGTCAGCATTCCCTTAACCGTCCCCTACGCCAAACTAATACGAAGCCCCTACGCAGAACTCTGCGACCTTGCCCGGGCCATGCACGCCAGGCTATCATCGGGCACCGATAAAACCCTGATACTCTCAGATTCCCGCTACCAGGAAGAAACCCCGGATGAAACAGAAATACCCACCCTGGAAGAAACCCTCTTCTACCACCTTTCTACCCACACCGCCGGAGATAACCTCTACAACGACATACGGCTCAAATGGAACAAGCCCGTCCACCTTTCCTATCAGACCCTCTGGATCTACCAGGATGAGCCGGTCCAGTATGACGGATCCTTAAATCCCTCCTACCCCTTTAGCCTAAGCGGTGTAAAAAGGGACATAGAAACAAACCCCACCTACCAGGCCCCCTACACCGCCGCCCTTCCCGGGGGCGAGAAAAAACCCGTGGTCTACGCCAACAACATCTCCCGCCAGGATGAAGTGGAAAACCGCATGATAACAGACTTTTCTGCCCTAACCATCACCCACTACGATACCACCACCTACCCCGACAGGGCCCTTATCAACCTCGAATGTACTGCCGATGACAGGCTGCAGAACCTCTTTATAGAAGGGGCCCCCATCGTGGTTCTATCCAACCAGGCCTGCTACCGCCGGGACCAGGAATCGATAGACCAAAACGGCCTTAAAATTCTAAACCACACCGGAAAGTATTTCCTTGACCAGGAGGTAAACGGCACCCCCCACTTCGAGGACTGGACGAACCACACCCTTTTTACCCACAAAGAACCACGCCGCCGGTTTACCGGAAAAACCCAGCACGGCCTCTTCTATCCCCGGGTGGGAGCCAGAACCTACCTCTCTTTAGAAACGGGGGAAACCCCGCTTACCCGGGTAACAGAACTTATCCTAACCTACTCTGTAAAGGAAGGATTTACCGCCCAGATAACCCTGGAGGAGGAAAAAGAGTCTTGAGCAATCAGGAGAGGGAGCTTCTAAACAAACTCTTGGAAGAAATAGGCCAGCTTAGGGGGGAGATGAAAAGCTTCAAGGAAACAAGCCTGGAGCGCTACCGGGACCTGGAAACCCGCTGTGAAGCCCGTCAATCAAACCCCGAAACCTGCACCATAGGCCGGGCCCTGAAAGAACACCAGAGACACCACAGCCAAAGAAGTAAGGGCAGCCACAACATCCTCACCCTGCTACTCCAAGCAGGCATGCTCGCCGCGGTGGTCATCACCGCCCTTTCCCAATAACAGGAGTCCCCGTGAAAGAAAACCCCGGCCGGGACGGCATCATCATAAGCGACAAACCCCTCTGGGAAATCACCTACAAGGAACATTTTTCTATTCTAGGTAAGAGGGCCTTGAGCCTTCCCAGTAAACTCCTGGGCTTCAAACCCGCCTGCCTGGCCCTGGCCACCCACCTTCTAAAGGAAAAGCTCATATCAGAATGGGTGTGGCTGATCGTCCTGGTGCTGGTTCTCTTCGGGGTGGTGGGGCTCAAGGTGGCAGGAAAGGTCCTCTCCCGAAGAGGCTCCCCGTAAACCGGGAAAACCCTACCTCAAGCCCCCCGATGAGCCGTACTAAGCTACCAGGCAAGGGGAGGACCAGATGGATCTAAAGGTGGGGATACTAAAACAACTACTGCCCTTTCTGATCATCACCGCCCTCACCCTGGGAGGTTTTTTCTTCATTTCCCGTATAAGCCCCCCGGAAGAGACCCTGCCCCCAAGGAGCCCCATGGATGAAAAAGCCCTTACAGAAAAGATACGCCTTGAAGTTCTTAACAGCCCTGATGCTGCTTTCCTTGCCGACCACCCCGGCACCCGCCGCGCCATCGACAGGGGACGTAGAAGCCTTACTACCCGCCTGGAAAGAGAGCTATACCCGAGGGGAGGTAACCCACCTGATCCTTCGCCTCTGGATCATAGCCGAGGAGGAAATGACTTCCACCGCCCTGGCCGCCGCCCGGGAAGCCGCCGCCGATGAGGCAGCGGAGAAAGCTATTATGGAGACCGCCTTGGAGAGCATTGAGAAAGAACTCCGCGATATTGCCAAAGAAAATACATCTCTAAGTAGAAAAAACAAAGTACTAAAAAACCTTGCCTTGACAATAGGCTGCCTATCATTGGGATTATGGGCGGGAACTGCTTTATCAGTTCTATAGACCCCTGGCAAACAATGAGAAAACTGATTTGTAAACCAAAAGAATCAGCCTCAATTTCTAATCAGCATAATAGGAACACATATCTTCCCGAAGAGTGCCATAGCCATCGGTCCAGATGTCAACGGAAACATAATAGACCCAGTCGTAACTATAGGTACTGAATTCACTCCAAAGCAAAGTGTGACAGACGTAATTGCCAGAAGTATAAAGAGAATACTCATAGTTTTGGCTAACCTTCATTTCTTCAAGATTACGGTCGATTTCATCCCTATCAATACTCGACTCTGAGGATAGTTTATTAACAAGAAGAGTAAAGTCAGAATAAGAAAGATAGGAATCGTAATCAGACCAGAGGCCATCTGGGCCGCCTAAAATCTCATTAACCCCATCACAGCCGCTCAATAGAATAAGAACAGACAGGAACAGAAAAATTACAGACAATTTTTTCATTTTAGAACCTCTTAAAATTTTTACTTGGTGCTTTTACCTTGAGGTAGAGCAGGGAAAACCCTAACAAAACTTCTAATGCCATTATCCTACACTACCAAACAACCCAAGTCAAATTGTACAAAAATAAGGAGAATATCTTGAAAGACAAACCCAAGATAAAAGGCACGGTGACCGTAAGGATCCTCGATAAAGACGGAAAGGTCAAAAGAAAACCCCCGGGCGCCTTAAGGCGCCTTCTGGGCCGGGAAGGAAAACCCTTTTCAGCCAGACACCACAACATCATAACCAACCAGGGTGATGCCCTGCTGGCCAACTGGCTTTTATCATCCCCCACCAAAACCAAGGTGGACAGCACCAACGGCGCCATCGCCGTGGGCACCGGGTGGAGCGGCAACAGCACCAAGAACAACACCGCCTGCAACACCCCCACCGGATCACGCCGGGCCCTGGATTCGGGCTACCCCCAGACCAAGGGCGCCTTCGGGGCCACCGACGACCACATCGTCATCTACCGGGCCACCTTCCCCGCCGGGGCCCTTAACACCAACGGCATCGACGAGGCTGCCCTGATGAACTCTGCCACCACCGGAGAATGCCTGGCCTACGCCCAGGTGACCCCGGAGGTGAACATCACCCTCAACGACACCCTGCAGATTGAGTGGGAGCTCACATTCCTGGGAACCTGAGGATGAAAACCGGCTTTCTCACCTCTATCCGAGACACCCCCTGCCGCATCACCTACCCCGCCCAGGCAAGAAAAGCCCCGCCGGAGCTTTTTTTATCTAAATGGGAAGAGGAAGCTTACCTTGGCCTCAAGACCGCGGGAAAGGCCGAAAGGATAAGGCACGTGGAGGACCGGGGGGCCACCCTGGCGGTGGAAACCAACAAAAGAGGCCACCGGATTCACCGCCTGGACGATGAGAGAATCGAATACGACATTATCCTGCCAGAACCACCCCGAAAAGGAGAAATAACCCTGCCCTTGGCCTTTCCCCAGGGCCTTTCCTTCTACAAGCAGGGCGTCTCGGGCCGCCGGGTACGCCCGGAGATACAGGGCAGCTACGCCGTCTATCACCACAGGAGAAACAACCGCTACAAAACCGGAAAACTCTGCCACATCTACCGCCCCCGCCTCTTCGATATCAAGGGCCGCTGGGCCTGGGGGGAGCTGGAACAGGACGGGGATAACCTTGTCATTTTGCTGCCCGAAAAGTTCATGAAAAAGGCCACCTACCCCGTGACGGTGGACCCGGTGATAGGGACCAGCAGCGTGGGGGCAAGCCACCAGATCTGGGACGATGGATGGCGGGACCTCTACTACGAAATGAACATGCCCTCAAACCCCTACACGGTCCCCCAAACCCTCTCGGGAAACTGCAACGCCTACTTCTACTCCTACCACCAGGACAGCGACGCCCGGGGCTACCCGGTGCTCTACACCGATAATTCCGGGAGCCCCCAGACAAGGATCTCATCATCCGAAGTTTTTGCCGACCTGCGCTACCCCAACACCTCGGGGCAGTGGCTCTCTGCGGGGTTTACCGTATCCACCCCGGTGGCCGCCGACACCACCGTATGGTTCGCCTTCATGGCCCGGTACATGTTTTACCCCTACTTCGATGAAACCTACACCAACAAACAGATGAACGTCGAATCCCACTCCACCCCCCCGGGAACTTTCGTGGTCTCCCCGTTCAGCGAAGGGCCCTTTCTCCTGAGCATGTACTTCACCTACGTAAGCGCCCAGAACTACAGCCGGAGCATCACCCTCCCTTCGGCCCCCGCCGGGGCCCTGACCCGGCGCCACCAGGGGATAAGGCACCCGGTAACCGCTGCCTTAAGCCCGGCCGATCAAATGGTAAGAAGAAAAGGGATGGACCGGAGCCTGGCGGAGACCCCTGCCGCCTCAGGCGGCGCCCTGGGCCGCCTGGGGGCCCTTCGGAAGACTAAAGAAACCCCCGACCCCCAGACCATCCTTGCACGCCGGGCGGGGATCCTGAAACAAGCCCAAAGCAGCGCCGGGATTTTCACCGCCCTTTCAAGCCTGCCTGTGAAGATACGAAAACTATTGGGCGCCCTGGACCCCGCCGAGGCCCTTACCCGAAGCCACACCCGGGTTCAAAAGCTCTTGGAAGACCCCGCCCCCGGCGAGAGCCCCCGGAGAATCCACCAGGCCCTCAGGGAGGGCCATGAAACCATGGCCCACGGCGACAGTTTGACCAGGCGGGGAGGCTTTGCCGTCCTGGCCCTGGAACTGACCCACATCTGGGATTACCTGACCCGGCGCAAGACCAAGAGCAAGGAGGAGGTGACCCTCCATAGCCCTGTCACCCTGGAAGTAGAAATAAACAGCCCCCTGGGCTAAGGAGAAAAACATTGGGCCGCATCTATCAAAACCAGGGAAGCCTCTCTTTCAAGGTTCTTACCGGGATAGACCTCTCCGGGGCGGAAACCTGCCTTTTAAAGTACAAAAAGCCCGACCAGAGCGAAGGCTCTTTTCCCCTGACCATCGAAGAGGAACTGGGGGGGATTCTCCGGTATAACCTGTTAGAAGGCGACCTGGACTTAAGCGGCTGGTGGACCTTCTGGGCTCACCTTACCTTCCTGGGGGGAAAAAGCGCCCCGGGGGAACCGGTGAGGATCTTCGTGGCCCCCGAAGGATCTTAAAAAGATGGCGGAAAAGAAGATTCATCGGCGGGTGACAGAGCAGCTGACCCGATACGTGGCGTGGGAAGAAAAGGCCGCCTCCTACCTGCTTTCCCAGAAGGGAGAGGGGGTAAACCGCATCCCCCCCGAAGCCCTGGCCGCCGCCCGGGCCCGGAAGGAGAAACTCCACCTCAAATGGCCCGGCCTCCTTTCCACCTGGTACTTGAACCACCTGACCTATCTGGAACAGACTACCCCCGCGGAAAGACGAAGCCTGGAAGGGCTGGTGAGCAAATACCTCCTCTACCACCAGCTCATGAAGGAACACCGGGAGGAACAGACCGCCCCCCTGGCCGAACCGGAGAGGATACGCCGGGAAGCCCTGAGGGTGATGGCAGAGCGCCACCGCCGGGGGGAACAGCGCTACAGCGACCTTTTCAACGCCCGGATGCTCTTGGAAGACCAGGGGGAGGAAATTCTCTACTGCGGCCCCTGGAAAGGCTGGCTCATCTGGGACGGCGGAAGGTGGCGCCGGGACGAAGAGAACCGGATATTCCAGATGGCCGTGGACAGCATCAAGGCCCTCTACCAGAAGGCCCTGAAGGCCCCCACGGAGGAGGAAACCCTTCTTTTGATGGAACACGCCGGCCGAAGCGAGACCGCCCGGAAGATAGAGGCCCTGGTGCGGGTGGTCGCCTGGGACAAAAGGGTCCGGGTGGTGCCGGAAGAGCTGGACCGGGACTTATACCTCTTTAACTGCGCCAACGGCATGGTGGACTTAACCTGCGGCCGCCTCTACCCCCACGACAGGAAAAAACGGATCACCAAAATATCCCCCGCCCCCTACGACCCCCAGGCCCCCTGCCCCCGGTGGACCGCCTTCTTAAACCAGATATTCCAGGGACGGCGGGAGCTTACCAGCTTCGTCCAGAAGGCCCTGGGCTGGAGCCTCACCGGGGACGTCTCCAGCCAGGCCATGTTCATCCTCTACGGCACCGGGGCCAACGGCAAGAGCACCTTCATGAACACCGTGATGAAGGTGATGGGCGACTACGGCGCCAGCCCCCCACCGAGACGTTCATGCAAAAACGAAGCGACGCGGCGAACAACGACATCGCCCGCCTGAAAGGCACCCGGTTCGTCTCGGCCATGGAGGCCGAACGGGGGATGAAACTGGCCGAGGCGGTGATAAAACGCCTCACCGGCAACGACGCCGTGAGCGCCCGGTTCCTCTACGGCGAGTACTTCGAGTTCATCCCCACCTTCAAGATCTTCATGGCCACCAACCACAAACCCAAGATAGGGGGCATGGACAACGCCATCTGGAGGCGCATAAGACTCATCCCCTTCGAGGCGGTGTTTCCCGAAGGGGCCCGGGACCCCCGGCTGGGGGAAAAACTCGAACAGGAGCTGCCCGGGATCCTGGCCTGGATGGTGGAAGGCTGCCTCCGCTGGCACCGGGAAGGCCTGGGATCGCCCCCGGAGGTAAAGGCCGCCACCGACGAATACCGCCAGGAGATGAGCGCCATAGAAACCTTCCTGGAGGAAAAATGCCTGAGAAACGACGGGGCCATGGTGAAGGCCTCGGAGCTTTACGACGCCTACAAAACCTGGTGCGAAGACAACGGCGAACACACCTTGAGCCTAAGGGGCTTCGGCGGCCGCCTGGGAGAAACCGGCATGGACAAGGTACGGCTGACCCAAGGGGTCCACTGGCTGGGGATAGAGCTTAAAACAACCTAAAATCAAGGCCCCATCAAACACCCTAAAAGAAAACCCACACCCCCCACCCCTTCCCTTTTTCCCGCACCACACCCTTTTTAAGGGCCTCTTATTGTTTATGGCCGGGCCCCGATCCTTCATCCCCCCATTGCCCTGTAGTGCCCTGGCTTGCTTTTATGAAGAAGCTGTACCTTCATGAACCTTTATCTGTAAGAATTAACAGAATATGGAAAAAAGAAAAGAAAGAAGGAAATGAAGAGAGGGAATGTTGGAAAAAAGGTTCATATCCTTCAGCAAGGTTCATAGGTTCACAGCCTAAAAAAACACGCCCCGGCAGGGAAAAGGAAAACCATAAAAAGTACAAAAAGACCCGCCGGCCGGGCCGGCGGAGGGTTCGCCGCCAGGCGATCCCGGAGCCGGACCGGCTCACTCAATCGAAAACCCCCTGGAAAAACCCCCTTCCCGAAGGCAGGGGGCGCCGCGGGCCTAAAAGGCCGGCGGCACAGCGCT
>Ga0334882_1002720_pt1 | contig 17376 bp, 9 predicted proteins | sample GraSluR1_MG_5_FD_207226 | JGI IMG/M metagenome (GOLD analysis project Ga0334882, IMG submission 207226) | Sludge microbial communities from methane-producing bioreactor in Wageningen University, Netherlands - Granular Sludge_15_04-R1 | ecosystem: Engineered > Bioreactor > Anaerobic > Unclassified...
GGGCCGGCGATGTCGATCAGGGCGAAGTCCTGGACCGTAATGGCGTCCTCGACGATCTCGACCGTGACTTGCACCGGCGCGAAACCGGGGTAACTGCAGGTGATGTCGTGCAGCCCGGGCGCCGCCATGCCGCTGTAGCGGCCGTCGGGGCCGGCTACGAAGAATTGCGCCGAGGCGTCGAAGTCGATGCGCGCGCCGGGCAGCGGGGCGCCCCCGAACGACGCGTTGGTGATATCGCCCTCGAGGGTGCCGAAACCGCTCATCGCGGCGAGCACCGCCTCGTAGGCGTCGAGCAAACCGTGGCCGTAGATGTTGTCCTCGCCGGCGACGCCGAGATCGACGGCCGTGTCCATGAGGATCTGCTTGATCAGGTTGACCTCGAGATCCGGGTTGGCCGCGCGCATCAGCGCCACCACGCCGGCCACGTGCGGGCCCGCCATGCTGGTGCCGCTCTTGTAGCCGTATCCGCTGGGCACCGAGCTATAGATGTTGCTGCCGGGCGCCGAGATCTCGGGTTTGATCAGGAACGTAGGATTGGACACGTTGGGGCAGGTGCTCGGGCCCCGACTCGAGAAGTCGCTGATCGTGTACGGCGCGTAGTACTGCGTCGAGCCGACGGAGAAGCAATTGTAGAGGTCCGCGGCGCGATCGGCGGGCGAACGCAAGGTTCCCGCGCCGGGCCCCTCGTTGCCGGCCGACCAGGTCAGCACGACGCCGGCGGCCTCGCAGTTGTCGATCGCGGCCCACCAACGGCTGTCGCAGTCGTTGTAGCCGGTGAACCCTTCGTGCACGCCCCAGGAGTTCTGGACCACATCCGGCACGTCGTCGACGGTGGAGGGGTCGCCATCGGGATCGGCGAACCACTGGAGAGCTTCGATGATGTCGTTATCCAGGGCCGGTCCGGCGCCCTGGTCGATGGCGTTGCAGGCGATCCACTTGGCGCCCGGCGCAATGCCGATGGTGTCGTCAGGGGCCAGTCCGCACATGGTGCCCACGGTATGGGTGCCGTGGCTGTTGTTGTCGGTCGGGAAACCGGCGCCGCTGCCGATGACGTCGAGCCAGCATTCGCCGACCGGCTCGGTCACGCCCCGCCAGCGCGTGGCCAGCGCAGGGTGATTGCCGGCGACGCCGGTATCGAGCGATCCGATGAGGGCGCCGGAGCCGTCGATCCCGAGCTGCCGCCAGACCTCGGGCGCGCGCACGGCCGCGATGCCCGGGGCAAGCCCGATGCCGCGGCTCCCCAGCTCGTCGTCGCCGCGGGGGGCGGGATATTCTTCCACGGGCTCGATGAGCGACACGGTGAAGTTGGGTTCGACGTAGGCGACGTCGTCGCGATCGGCGATGCGCACAACGGCGGTAGCAGTGGCGTGCACGACCACCATGTTGGCGATCCAGTAGCGGGTGTAACCGGCCACGTCGCCCGCGGCGACGGCCAGGTTCAGGTCGGCCAACAGGGCTTCCTGGCTCGCCGTCGCGTCCTTGAGCGCGCGCACGATCGTCTCGTGACGCTGCCGGCGGGTTGCTTTGGCGGTAGAAAGGTCGTCGGAGATTGCTTGCACCGGCGCCTGGTCGCGCATGTGCACGATGACGCTGATGAACTCACCGTCGGTCGCGGCGGCGAGTTGGTCTTGCAGAGCGGGGGCGATGTCGCCGGCGGCAGCCGGCTGTGCGGCCGCGATGGCGGCCAGAACCAGGGTCACAGCGAGAGCTTTACACACAGGGGGTCTCCTTCCGGATCGGGCGGGCGGCAGGTTTAGGCAATAAAGCCAGGACATCCTCGCAAACGACAAACAGCGCACCGCGGCCACTGACCGCGGAAGCGCGGGGGCAACAGCAGAACATTTGCGGTTTTATTATAACACAGGCAGCGGCGAACCAAGGGGAAAGATCTGAAGCCAGGGTCTGTTTCTGGATTTTCCTGGGCCTGGCGCGAACCAAGAGGGGCCGGGTCAAAAGGCCATTATCCCCAAGCGTCCGTTGATTGCGGCCATAAGGAGACGCCGAGGCAACCTATCTGAAGTTCGCCTTGACCTCTCCCCAGGTCGTGTTCTGGGTCGGAATCGGATGGTCCCCCGCCAGGCAGGCGAAGACGTTCAGAATGAAGGGAAGATTGTCTACGGTGTCGAGATGTTGGTTGTCGCAGAAGTTTCCATCAGCTGTGACGATCATCTTGCATGGTTCATAGATGGTGATCACCGTTTCGCCGGCAAAATTGGTGCAGGCGGCCTCAATGGACGGCGCCGTGTAGGATAAGGCGCCGGCTGCCCGAAAACAGAGCTGCGAGACGCCGTCGAAAATCTGGCGGGGATACCAGGAGCTAAAACAACAGTCGGGCGGATTGATGATTGCCGTTCCTGTCGTCGTGCCAAAAGCTTGTGTGATCGGATTGATATGCTCGCAAGGGCAATTGGGATTTTCGCCCATGACCAGCAAGCCGCCGCCGTTGGCCAGAAAATTCTCGACGGCCGCGACCTCCGGGGCGGTGTACGGGCTATTCCAGGACGTGGTGACAGCAATGACCAGAACGTCGTACTGCAATAGATTGATGTGGTGGATGCCCTGCGACGTCCAGCTGACGGAGTAACCGGCGGCGTGTAGATACGTGATCAAATCGGAATAGTTGGCGTCCGGTTGATTGCTCATGTAGACGCCGTGAGTAGTGTCCCATAGAACCCGCATATAGTCCTGTCGGCCTTCGGGCAGCGGGACCGTTGGACAATGAATCGCCTCTTGCCCCGTTGTCAGATCGATCTCGGCCGCGGCCGGCAGGACTACTGCCGCGAGAAGAATAACAGCAAGCATCGCGGAGTTCGGATTCACGCTACATCCCCCTTGAAACAAGGCATTGGCGATTGCAGAGGCCCGCAAGTTGTTGTTACGGTCAATGGTGTACCGCCATAACCCTGCAATGACAACTGAAATTTCACCGTGGGCGCGTGTAGCCCCTGGGAATTCCCCCTTGACCGTTGAAAGAAGATCCCTGGTATGGGATTATGGGATTGCTACACCACCACAATCCCTTGTCCCAGGAAGCCGTCTTTCAACCTTTTCAGCCCTTTCAAGCGCCCGGATCTAGGCAATCTTGGGGTATATCCAGAACGTGTGGGGTCGGACGCGGCTAGCGAGTGGGACGGCAGAAATTGCGGCGGGCACTGGCAACCGCAGAAGGGGGTGATGGCTTTGAAAGGACGAGGATATATACAGGTCTACACCGGCAATGGCAAAGGCAAGACCACCGCCGCGATCGGCTTGGCGATACGGGCGCTGGGCGCCGCGAAAAAGGTATTCTTTCTGCAATTTATGAAATCGAAGGTGTATAGCGAACAACAAATCATGGCGAGGTTATCTCCGAATCTCACCCTGGAAACTGTCGGCAAGCCGTTTTTCATCGTCAAAGAAGGCAGCATGCCGGAAACAGAGTTGAACACGTGGCGCAAAAAAGCCGTTGTCTTTCCGCCCGGACAGCCGCCGCGCGAGTATGTCGAGCTGATCGCCCAAGGCATGGAGCGCGCTGAAGAAGCGCTGACAAGCGGCGATTACGACCTGGTCATCCTCGATGAACTCATTGTGGCGCTACACTTCGAACTGGTCACCTGGCCACAGGTCGCAGCCTTGATCGACAGCAAAGCTCCCAACGTTGAGCTTGTCCTGACGGGAAGGGGAGCCGTGCCCGAGCTGATCGAAAAGGCCGATCTCGTCACCGAGATGCGCGAAATTAAGCACTACTATCATACACAAAGCGTTGCAGCCAGGAAGGGCTTTGATAGCTGACGGGTTCGCGCCGTACGACACGCACCCGGAACTCCAGGGGGCTACAGGTGATGGTTCCCAATATGTTCGTCATGAGCCAGTACGCCGATGGCGGCCTGATCACCACCAAGCCCTACCCGAGCGGGTCAAGTTACATCCTGAAGATGAGCAACTTCCGCAAGGGGCCGTGGTGCACGATCCGGGACGACTTGTACTGGCGCTTCATTGACCGGCATCGCGACTTCTTCGCCGCCGATCCTCGGATGATGGTCATGGTGACCCAGTGCGAGCGGATGGGAGCCCGCCTTGCCAAGCATCAGCGCAACGCGGAACACTACGGGACGCGATTGCATGGAGACTCATGATGAAACCAAAAACCGGCAAGCTGGTATTGCTGGCCGGCGCGACCGGGTACGTCGGCGGCCGATTGCTGCCCCTGCTGGAGCAACGAGGTGCTCCTGTCCGCTGTCTTGCCCGGCGCCCGGAAATGTTGCGTGGACGTGTGGACTCGGCCACCGAGACAGTCGCCGGAGACGTGTTCGATCCCGCGTCCCTCACGGCAGCCCTGCAGGGAGTCGACACGGCGTATTACTTCATCCACTCCATGGGCGCCGACCGCGATTTCCAAGAAGCAGACCGGCGGGCCGCGACAAACTTCGCCGAGGCAGCTCGCGCCGCCGGCGTCCGTCGGATCATCTACCTGGGCGGTCTCGGCGACCCGGACGAAACGCTTTCCAAGCATCTGCGCAGTCGCCACGAAACGGGTGAACTGTTGCGTAAGCATCATCCACAGGTCGTCGAGTTCCGGGCCTCGATTGTGATCGGCTCCGGCAGCCTGTCATTCGAGATGATCAGGGCGCTGGTGGAGCGTTTGCCGGTAATGATCTGTCCGCGCTGGTTACGCGTGATGGCGCAACCAATCGCCGTCGAGGACTTGCTGGCCTACTTGCTCGAAACGCTCGACCTACCGGACGGGCCGTCGCAAATCTACGAGATCGGCGGTCCCGACCAGGTTTCCTACGGTCAGATCATGCGAGAGTACGCGCGGCAGCGGGGGCTGCGGCGGTGGATGATTCCCGTGCCCTTGTTGACACCGTACCTGTCGAGCTTATGGCTTGGGCTGGTGACCCCACTTTACGCTCGAGTCGGTCGGAAACTAGTCGAAAGCCTCCGCAATCCGACGCTCGTCTCGAATGACCTAGCCCTGCGAGTGTTCTCCGTCCGGCCGCGTTGCGTCCGCGAGGCACTCGCTCGTGCCCTGGTGCACGAAGACCGCGAGTTTGCCGAAACCCGTTGGTCCGATGCACTCTCGGCCGGAGGCCAGCCAACGACCTGGGGCGGCGTGCGATTCGGCTCCAAGTTGGTCGATTCACGCACGGCTGAGGTCGAGGTTCCGCCCGACCAGGCGTTCGCCCCAATTCGCCAGATCGGCGGCCGGACCGGTTGGTACTTCAGCGATTGGTTGTGGTCGCTGCGGGGATTTCTGGATCTGGTGGTCGGTGGTGTCGGTGTCCGTCGCGGCCGTCGCGATCCGGACAGCCTGCGAGTCGGCGATGTACTGGATTTCTGGCGGGTGGAACGCTACGAGCCGCCCAATTACCTGCGTTTATCCGCGGAAATGAGGTTGCCAGGACGTGCCTGGTTGGAGTTCGAGGTGAGCGGAAACGAGCAACGAAGTACCATCCGCCAGACGGCCATCTTCGATCCAATAGGCTTGTCAGGTTTGCTCTATTGGTACGGCATCTATCCGTTGCATCAGTACGTCTTCGCTGGCATGCTGCGCAACCTCGCACGCAAGGCTCAGTCCCTGAGCGCATCGCAGCGGAACGAGCGATGATGATGGTTGAGATCTACCCGAACGGCGGGCGACCTTTTACCCCACTGCGGCTGGCCTGGCACTGCTTCATAGCCACCTGATCCAAAAACATCAGCTGACTACGGAGACGACGAGCAACGCTGGCAAGGCCAACGAATCCTGCCAGCCGAGACAGCAGGCCGCGGGCGGGATCGGCTTACTGGTCGAGCGGCAACCCTGGAGACCGGTCTGCGTACCAAACCGGCGTGATGCGGGTGTAGTTCGAGATGTCCAGTACCGAAAGGAATGCCATGCGTTCGCAATGCAATGCCGCCGGCGGGGCGATCCTCGCGCTGGCGCTGCTACCTTTCGCGCCGGCCGCGATCGCCGGCGCCGCCGAAGTGACCCGCGACGCCGCGGGCGTCGAGCACGTGCGCAACGGCGCCGCGCCGCGCGACGGCGTGCGCGACATGCAGCTCACCGAGCTGTGGCGCCGCGGCGGTGAGGACGACGACGAGGTGCTCTTCGGGGTGATCGCCCAGGTGCTCGTCGACCCGGCGGGCAACGTCTACTTACTGGACATGCAGCTCTCGCAGGTCCAGGTCTTCGCGCCCGATGGGCGGTTCCTGCGGACCCTGAGCCGCGAGGGCGAGGGGCCGGGCGAAGTCCGCCAGCCCGCCGACATGTTCATGACCGACGACGGCCGCCTCGGACTCGGCGTGCTGTTCCCCGGCCGCGTGGTCTATGTCACACTGGAGGGCGAACCGGCAGGCACGCTGGCGCCCGGGGGCGGCGACCCCGGCCGCGGCGGCTTCTCCATCCTGCGCGGCTGTCGATTCGGCGGCGGCCGGACGGTGCTCGCCGTCACCAACGTCGCCCAAAACGCCGCCGACGGCTACCAGACCCGCAGCCCGCACATCGCGTCCTACGACGCGGGCGGGGTCGAGCTGCACGTGTTCCACGACAGCAGCTACCGACTCGTCTTCAACGAGCAGGTCTTCCGCGAGGAGACGCTGATCGACGTCCCGCTACGGCGTTTCTGCGTGGCCGGCGACGGCAGCGTCTACGTCGCCCCCGACCGCGAGCGGTACCGCATCGAGGTCTACCGGCCGGACGGCCGGCTCGCCCGCGTCATCGAGCGCGAGTACCCGGTGCACCGGCGTTCGGCGGCGGAGCTTGCAACGTGGACCGAACTCTTCACGGCGTCGGTCCGCAACCAGGCGCCCGGTTTCCGGTGGGACGTCTGCGCGACCGAGCCGCCCATCGACTGGGTCTTCGGCGGCCTCTGGGAGCACGCGGACGGTCGGCTCTGGGTGCGCAACAGCCGCAGCGCGATCGACCAGCCCGCCGGCTGCCTCTCTACTTACGACGTCTTCGACGCGGACGGCGTCTTCGCCGAACAGGTGCGCGTCCGCTGCCCGGGCGACCCGGTCGAGGACAAGCTGTTCTTCGCCGGCGCTGACCGGGTGATCCAGGTCACCAGGTACATCGACGCCGTCCGCACCATGATGGGCGGCGGCGCGGCCGGCTCCGGCGACGAGGCCGCGCCCATGGAGGTGGTTTGCTACCGGGTGGAGCACTAGTGATGTCACCCGCAACGGCCGCTGACCTCAGCGCAATGATTGGCCCCGCGGTACGATCTCCGTACATTCATATCGAATCGCTTTATCCGCGACTCAGGAAGATCGGGGATCGCTATGGCTTCGCCGACTACGCGTCTAGTATTCGCTCTCTTCGCGTTGCTCACGGTCTCGCACTTCGATGCCGCGGCTCAGCCGCCGGTGACGTTCGAATCGTTGCGCGAAGCCGCCGCGGACGCGCGGACATGGCCCGCGTCGCTGCAGGAGCAACGCGCCCAGTATGCCCGCACCCTCTCAGCGAAATGGCTGAAGCACCTCGTTGCGGACAAGTTGGCTACGAATCCCGGCCGCAACGTCGATTGGGCGCTGCTGCGGGTGTTGCGTGAGAACACCAAGCGGAACGGAACCAATTTGTTCCAGATCTTGCCGGAGATCACCAGTGATCTTCGCGCCGCCACGCGGGAGGATCCCGCTTACCTGGAAGCGCACGTCGCGCTGGCATTGATCAGCTACGAGACCGGCCAGCGGTCGCTCGCGGTCGCCCACGCCGAGTTCGTTCGCCACGCCGCCGGCGATGGCGCGGCCCGCGCGGCGGAGGACGAACGGCGCCTCAGCGGCGCGCTCGCCTTCGAGGCATCGGTCCCGCTGGCTTGGGCTTATCGCGAACTCGGCGAATGGGAGCACGGCCTTGCCGTGGTCGCTTGGGCCGAGGAGTATCGCCGGTCGCGCAACCTGCAACCGTGGGAACCGCTGAACCTGATCAAAGGTCTGTTGCTTGCCGGGGCCGGGCGCGGCGCGGAAGCCCTCAGGGTCGGCCGTTCGCTGCAGTTGCGGGTGCTCAACACGATGATGGTCGCTCACGCGACGTACACCCTGACCCCCCGTGTCTCGATCTATGCACAGGACTGGGTGCACTCACAGGTCTACCTAGGCGAGGGCGATTTCAGGTTGGCGATTCGCACCTCGGCGCGAGATGACCTGGAACATCGCAAGCAATGGCTCCTGATGCCGTATTACGAGCAATATTGGAACGATATGGGTCTCTTGTTCGAATTGAAGGACGAGCCCGTCGCAGCGAGCGAGTGGTACGCCCAAATGGGCAGGATGCGCTACGACTGGAGCTTGTTCTTCGATCGCGGCGGCGCGCGGTCGACGACGCCGCTGATCGGCGGCCTTCCCCGTCCAGGTGTGATCTACTACCAGACGGAACAGCAAGACTACCTCTGGGGCTCCCCATTCGCTTATGCCGCTGATCAGTATCGGCGGCTCGAGGCCAGCAGCGATCGACAAGACGCCGATGCTGTGGCGACGAAGCAACGCCTCTTGGCGGTCGTGCGGAGCCTCGAGGCGCGGCACATCGAGCCGGGTTTCTGCCACGCCATACGCGGCGGGATCGCGTTTCTGGATGGCGACTTCCACGCGGCCGAGAACGAGTTCACCTGCGCTCTCGACCGGTTCGCCGAGCGCGGCGGCGAGGATCCGAAAACCCGCGTCCTGCTCGGCTTGACCAAGTACGGGCTCGGCAAGGACGACGAGGCCCATCGTCTTCTGGCCAACGAGTCGCGCGATGCGACCGCGATCCAGGGACTCGGCGTGATCCTCGCGCGCCGCGGCGAATTCGACCAGGCCTTGACCTGCCTGAATCGCGCGCTGACGTTGGAGCCTCGTTCGTTGGCTACGCGGTTCAACCGCGGCATGCTGTTCTACGAACGCGGTCACTACGACGAAGCGCTGGAGGACTTCCGGCTGGCCCTCGAGTTGGAACCCGCGAACCGCGAGATCGGCCGGTGGATCGAGGTGTGCGGCGTCCTCGCCGAGGAGCCGGAATCCGGTCTCGACTTCTTTCGCCGCGGACAGGTGTACTTCGAAATCGGCGAGTATGTCATGGCGCGAGAGGACCTGCTCCGCGCCTACGAGATGGATCCCCAGCTCAGCCAGGACATCGCGCCGTGGTTGCAGCGGGTGGCAACGCGCTTGCGATCGACACCGGCCGCCGCGGCCGCGGCGCAAGCGGCGAGATCGCCGGAGGACGGGGCCGACTGACGGCGCGGGGCGCGGCCTCCTTGCCCACCCGCGCTCTGAATCGACGTTGGACTCGCGACGGCACTCACCGTACCAGCTTGACCTTGGCCGTGCGGACCGCACCGTCGGCGCGCGCTCGCAAGATGTAAGTGCCCGAGGGCATCTCGCGCCCCGAACTCGACGTGCCGTCCCATTGCAGGATCACGGAGCCCGGCGAGCGCACGCCGCCGCGAAGCACATTCACCCGCCGGCCGCGCAGATCGAATACATCGACGTCGACCGGGCCCGTTCGTGCCAGTGTCAGTTCAATGCTCGTACTCGGATTGAACGGGTTGGGGTACACGCGCAGCATGGAGGACGGCGCGGCGATGATTTCGTCATGGGCGCTGGTGGTTGATGCGCAATGCAGGGGAAAGACCTGCCTGCCCATCGTGATGGCTCCATTGTGGATAGCCGTAGACTGGTTGCCGCGCTCCGCCCAGGTCTGGCCGACGAATGTGATTTGGTTAGGATCTGTCGCGTCGTAGAGCATGATGTCGCCGCTGGTCGTGGCGACGTAGATCAGATCGCCGTCGGCGACGGTCTGGTCCACCTCCTGCGGCACGAATGGCGACGCCGGGAACGGCGCGGTGGGGTCGGTCACATCGACGAGCTGGAAACCATTCGCATTGGCGGCGACCAACCTGGACCCGGCCAGGGTGAGCCACCACGGCTGCCAGCCGAGATCGAGACTCGCGGCGAACGAAGGTTCAGCGGTGTCGAGTCCGGTATAAATCAATAATCCTACCGGATTGCTATAGCTCGCGATATACAACACGCCCGCACGATAGACGACCGAATACCAGTTGAACGAAAAGGGCAAGGTCGACCTCAAGACGGGCGCAACCGGATTCGAAACATCAATCGCTCTGATCAAACTGCCGTCGATGAACACGAGCGTGCCGGCTTCGTAGAAAGCCCCGCCACCGACCCCAACGACGTTTGGCAGTCGAGCGATCTCGGCGATGTTGTTGACATTACTCACGTCCCAGCCGACGAGCGTCCCCCAGTTGTCCTCGTCATTGCACCAGAGCACGTGCGGATGGGAGGGATAGCTCGCCAGCACGCTCCAATCCGCCATGGCTGGAATAGACGCTCCGATTTCGCGATCGATGTCGATGATCGTCACGTAATAGCGCTCCCAGCCATATTCCGGGCGGACATAACGATGGAGAACAACCCTCGAATCGCTGGAAGCACCCAACCGGAGGGACCCAGGACTCCCCCACGAACTGAAGTCTCCAGAATAGCGCTGGACCGGCTGCGCGGGGTCATCCACATCGAAGACACGGAACGTATGATGATACCAGTCCTCTCCAAAGTAGCCATAATACCGGCCATAAACCCGCCACCGCCCGCCAGCACAGAGCATGGAATCTGTGGTCGGTACGCTGGCGACCGGCGCAATGATCGCCGGCCAGGCAAGATCACGATGGTATACCGCGTCATGTTCGTCGGCCGCGTAGAGATGGTGGCCGACCATGGCGATCGCGCTGTTTAATCTCGTGCTGTGCGCGCCGCAAACGAACGCCATGTCCGCTGCCGCAGATTGCGGCCGCTCGACCACGATGAAACCGCGACCGGCCCCGATCACGTACGCCGGAGTCACGGCCAGAGCGTGCACTTCGTCGATCTGCTGCCAATGTCGGTACACCGGTTGCAGTGGCTCGTCGTAATCCAGCAACATGACGTACGCGCGCACGTCCGGAAAATGCTCAGGACCTGGACCGAAACCCATCAACTGTTGTCTGCTGGCTGCGACTACGACGTCGCCGTCGACTGCTAAATCCGAAAAATGGGGACCGATGTATCCCCATTCAGTTTCGCCGTTCAATCCCGACGCGTGTTGGATCCACCGCGACGCCAGCGAGGGATGCGCCGGATCGTCCAGGTTGATGAGGGCGATACCGTCATTCGTCCCGACGAGGGTCAGCGTGTCGGAGGAGCCGAGGCAGAGACTGCCGGTGATTCCGCCAAGGCTGCCGACCTCGTGCAAGACCGGCGCCTGGCCGAAGGGGCTTGAACCCGGCGCCCCGTGTCCCGCCAGGACGAGCAGCGTACCGCTGTCCGTTAACGCCAGCACGAGATCGCGGCGGAAGGCGACATCGACGAATGTTACATCGGCGGCGAAGCAGCCGACAAGAACCGGGGCGAGAGGATCGGCGAGGTCGACGATGGCCAGGCCCGCCGCTCCACAGGCCGCCGCGACGCAGGCGCCGGCGACGCGCAGGCGCGTGGCCGGCCCGGGCAGGCCGATTTGACTGACTACGGCCGGCTGCGTCGGCGACGCGACGTCATACACGACCAGTTGCTCTGCGGCGCTGACGAGGTAACCGTTCACTTCGACGATCCGACCGGCGGAAAACCCGGAGATGGTCGTTTCGGCGGAGATAGTGTGCGACCAGTCCACACACTCCACGGCGGCGAGCGGTTGGGCAATGATCATCGCGAACAGAACGGCAAACGGGACTTGCAGGCGCATGTTTTCATCCCCCTTGTTGGCGCTCGAGTACTATCGACTATAGCACGTTGGGGAGTGCCGGAGCAACGATGGACCTGGGACAATCCCCGAGTCGGCGGGAGGCGTCTGGTGGACGCAATCGACCCCGTTTCATGGCACCCGACTTCGCCGTCTGTCTCAGGAAGTCAAACAAATTACTCGGGCACGTGAACACGGGACAAGGCCGCCGTCAGTCGGCGGAGACAGCCAACAACAAACAGCGATGAGCCGGGTGGTCCCGTAACTCGCGACGCGCCGACACCAGCGATATTGAACGTTGAAATCCAAGACTGGCTCCTGTAAGATCAATAAAGTATCTAATCCTGGTCCATGTTCGCGAACCATCGACACAGAGAGCGAGCGGTCATGTCCTCCATCCAGACGAAGCTCGGCGTCGGCCTACTATTCCTGGCCACAGCAGCCAGCGCCCAGCCGACCGGGTCGATTTTAGGCTGGGGTGATCCGGCCATTGCCGGACCTGTCATCTTCGAGGCCATCGCCACCGGCGGCGATCACTGCCTCGGCCTGACCAGTTGCGGACGGATCGTGGCCTGGGGCAACAACCTTCGCGGCCAGTGCGACGTGCCGGAACCTAATGAGGATTTCGTGGCAGTGGCGGCCGGATACTGTCACAGCCTCGGTCTGCGGCAAGACGGATCGATCGCCGCCTGGGGCTGGAACATCTGCGGCCAGTGCGACGTGCCGGAACCCAACCAGGGCTGGCTGGCGCTGGCGGCGGGCGGCGCCCACAGTCTGGGCGTCAAGCAGGACGGGTCGATCATCGCCTGGGGTGAAAACGAGGACGGACAGCTGGATGTGCCCGAGCCCAACGAGGGCTTCCTGGCGGTGGCGGCGGGCTCCAGCCACAGCCTGGGGCTTCGGCAGGACGGGTCGATCGCCGCCTGGGGCCTGAATTACCACGGTCAGTGCAATGTACCCTCGCCCAATGCCGGATTCATCCGCGTGATGGGATCCACGTCCAACGGCCTGGGGCTGAGAGCCGATGGATCGATCGCCGTCTGGGGGCGGAACGATTATGGCACCTGCAATGTGCCGGCGCCGAACGAGGAATTCATGTCCGCGGCGGTGTCCCTCTTCCAGGGCTTGGGCCTGAAGGAGGACGGAACGATCGTCGCCTGGGGGATGGTCTATCCGGGCTATGACGTGCCGGCGCCGAATAGCGATTTCCTGGCGGTGGCCGCCAACGGGGAGCATCATCTGGCTCTGAAGACCGACGGGAAGACGGTCGCCTGGGGCGCCAACCTCCACGCGCAATCGCTCGTACCAGGCATCAACCTGGACTTCATCGCCGTGGCGGGCGGGAACGAACAAGGCAGCGCCTTGAAGGCCGATGGATCGGTGGTTCTGTGGGGCGCCCATGCCAGCTCTCCGTCGCCCGACGCCGAGTTCCATTCCATCGTCGGCGGCTGGCAGCACACCCTGGGCCTTGAAGCGGACGGCTCGATCACGGCCTGGGGATCCAACAGCTATGCCCAATGCGACGTGCCTGCGCCCAACGACGACTTCGCGGCCGTGGCTGCCGGCAACTATCATAGCCTAGGGCTGAAGTTGGACGGTTCGATCGTGGCCTGGGGGCGGAACAACAACGGGCAATGCAATGTGCCGGCACCCAACAGCGGCTTCCTGGCCCTGGCCGGCGGGGGCAGCCACAGCCTCGGCGTCAAGGAGGACCACTCGATCGTTGGCTGGGGATCGAACAGCAGCGGCCAGTGCATGCCACCGCTACCCAATGAAGGGTTCCTGAGCGTGGCGGCCGGCCTTAACCACAGTCTGGGGCTGAAGAACGACGGATCGGTCGTGGCCTTCGGGAACAACTCCTTCGGCCAGTGCAACGTCCCGTCACCCAACGCGGATTTCGTAGCCATCGCAGCCTTCAATCAGAACAGCTATGGCCTGAAGTCCGACGGATCGATCGTCGCCTGGGGCCGCAACCACCTCGGCCAGTGCGCCGTGCCCGAGCCCAACAGTGGCTTCCTCGCCATCGCCGGCGGGGCCAACAACGGACTGGCAGTCCGCGGCTCGCCTCAGACGGCGGTCCGCGACGACGCCCCGGCGGCCACAATCCCCGGCGTCGCGGTCATCAGCGCGGTCTTCCCGAACCCCTTCAACCCTCGCACGACGATCTGGTTAGAGGTGTCCGGTCCGGGCGCCCAGACCCTGGCGATCCACGATCTGCGCGGAAGGCTGGTGCGCACTCTCTGGCGGGGCCCTTTGCAGGGCGGGCGGCACCCCATCCTCTGGGACGGGCTCGACGAGCGCGGCCGAGCGGCCCCGGCCGGGGTCTATCTGGTGCGCTTGACGGCGCCGGGAGGCGCCGGACGGCAGTCGACTAAAATCGTGCTGGCCCGGTAACCCGTGCCGGCGATTTCCACGACATCAGCCTTCATCCGTTCCAATATGGGAAGTAGCTCCGTGGTGCGACGATGCCGTTGCGAAAACGGCCGTCATGGTGCACGCACTCGTGGCAAGGCCTGCAGAGGATGACGCAGTTGTCAACCTGGTCGGGGCCGCCGAGCGAGAGGGGTGGATGTGATGGGCGAACGTTCCTGCCGGTCAAGATGTTCGCCGCACACCGCACAGCGGCTGTTCTCGGTCTGCATGCATCGGCAATAACATACGAAGCCCCGCCCACGTTGCGGCCGCTCGCGCAAGAGACCCAGCCCTGGTTGATGTCCGCACCTGCTACCTGGGCGTCGATCGAGGCACCATCGCGATAGGCACACCAATGATATGTTAAACCCATCTTCGAGATTTTTGAGCGTCGGCGGCATCGCCACGCCGGCCGCCTGGTAGGTCTTGCCACACCAGCCCCGGCTCTCGCTGCGGATCACGACGCGCTTGCCATCGCTTGCGGCGACCTGGGTCTCGCTCAGCCCATCCAGATCACGCAGCACGTCCGCCCACTCGGCTTCATGCCAGCCGCGCAACGCCAGCCGATCGTGCAAGTCGCACATCAAGACCAACGCCAGGAAGCTGCAGAGCACGTGGCCGCGGATCACCTCGTCGCTCTTGTGGTAAATCGGGCGCGTCGAGAGGATTGACTTCAACGACCGGAACAGATCCTCGACGCTTACCTGTTCGACGACCTCGACGAGGTGCGGGACCTGACTTGGCAGTGGCTGATCAGCTACAACGAAGAGAGACCACGCGACGCTCTGGGCGGGATACCGCCGACGGTCTTTCGCAAACAGCAGGAGGCCAGAGTTTCACTTTGTAAATGTCCTGTTGACGGGGAAGCTTACGGAGCTACCTCGGTCTTCGTATCCGGGAAACGCCCCTCCTGACAAATCCCCGCACCTCCACCGGCCGCCCCCCACGCCAAATCGCGCCATCGCCCTCCCCCCCATCGCCCCCCAACGGAAAGGTCCCGCGGCTGCGCGCTCTCGGAAGAAAACCTGGAGGTCCCCTTCGCCCCATCCGGTCATCCACCCGCCGGCAGCGTACCACCGTCGCCCCAGGCCTGGCTAGTCCCTTGCATTGCCGCGCCGGGTGTCGCACTCTAGCTCGTAGCAGCTTGCCAGGTCCACCGGCCGACCCCGGCCAAGCGAAGGACGCCGCGCGATGCACGCCGCCGACCCGCGAAAACCCGCCGCCGCCGCCTCCGCCGGCCAAGCCCTCGAAAGCCACACCCCCGACGCCGCCCTCGATGCCACCCTCTTTCGCCTCGCCGCCAATCGCCACGAGCTGTACGGTCGCGACGTCCTCTTGACCTGGCAGAAGAGCCTCGACGACCTGGTCGCCCTGCTCGACATCGCCGAAGCGCTGCGCCTCCTGCGCCTGCGCAACGTCGACACGCGCTGCTTCGCCTCGGGCCTGGCGATCAGCCAGTTCCGCGACCAGTCGACGCGCACCCGCTTCTCCTTTGCCTCCGCGGCCGATCTGCTGGGTCTGGCGGTGCAGGACCTCGACGAGGGCAAGTCGCAGCTCGCCCACGGCGAGACGGTGCGCGAGACCGCGGTCATGGTGTCGTTCCTGAGCGAGGCGATCGGCATCCGCGACGATATCTATCTCGGCGCCGGCCACACCTACATGACCGAGGTCGCCGCCGCGCTCGACCAGGCGCACCGCGAGGGCGTGCTGCCCTGGCGGCCCGCGGTCGTCAACCTGCAATGCGACGTCGACCACCCCACGCAGACCCTGGCCGACCTGCAGCACCTGCGCCGCGAGTTCGGCGCGCTCGAGAACCTGCGCGGCCGCAAGCTGGTGATAAGCTGGGCGTACTCGCCGAGCTACGGCAAGCCGCTGTCGGTGCCGCAGGGCGTCCTCGGCCTGATGACGCGCCTCGGAATGGACGTCGTGCTCGCGCACCCGCCCGGCTACGACCTCCTGCCCGGCACCCTCGAGCGCGCGCAGCAGCAAGCGCGCGACAGCGGCGGTAGCTTCCGCCGCACACACGACATGGCCGAGGCTTTCGCCGACGCCGACATCGTCTACCCCAAGAGCTGGGCGCCGTTTCGCATCATGGAACGCCGCACCGAGCTGCTCCGCGGCGGCGACCGCGCCGCGCTGGCCGACCTCGAGCGCGAGTGCCTCGCCCAGAACGCCGCGCACGCCGGCTGGACCTGCGACCGCGCCCTCATGCAGCGCACCCGCGACGGCAAGGCCCTCTACCTGCACTGCCTGCCCGCCGACATCACGGACGTCTCGTGCCGGCAGGGCGAGGTCTCGGCCGACGTCTTCGAGCAGTACCGCGTGCCGCTCTACCGGCAGGCCGGCTACAAGCCCTACGTGATCGCCGCGATGATCCTCGGCAGCCGCTTCGCGGACCCCGCCGGGCTGTTGCGCTCGCTCGCCGACCGCGCCCGGCCGCGCCTGAGGGGTTGACGCCATGCGCGCCGAGCTGGCACCGCTGTCCCTGGAACGCTTGCTGGCGTGGATCCGGGACGAGCGGGCCGCGCGCGGCACGGTCTTCGGCCTGCACCAGGATCTCTTCCGCTGCGATCTCGCCGGTCGTTGCTTCGCGCTCGCGCGCCGCGGCCGCCGCCTCGAGTCGCCGGTGGGTGTAGCCGCCGGTCCGCAGAGCCAGCTCGCCCAGAACCTCGTCGCCGCCTGGCTCTGCGGCGCGCGCTACCTCGAGCTGAAGACTGTGCAGCAGCGCGACCGGCTCGAAGTGCTGCGCCCCTGCATCGACATGGCCGACGAGGGCTACAACTGCGAGTGGTCGCAGGAGCTGCCGCTCGAGGTGAGCGCCGATCAATACCTCGACGCCTGGACGGCGATCAGCGTGCTCAAGCACGAGGCCACCGCCGTCGCGCCGAACCAGACAGCCGCCGGCGCCGGCGCCGCGCCCGCTGGCAACCCCGGCTTCGCCATGGACCTCAGCGTGGGTTACGACCTCGCCGGCATTCGATCCGCCGCCATGCAGCGCTGCCTCGACCGGCTCGCCGCGCCCAACCTCGAGCTGACGCAGCGCCTGCGCGCCGCGCGCGCGATCTATTCCGGCGCCGATGAGATCGCGCCGGCCGACCGCCTCTGCGACAGCGTCACCCTCTCGACGATGCACGGCTGCCCGCCCGAGGAGATCGAGCGCATCGGCCGCTTTCTGCTCGCCGAGCGCGGCCTGCACACCACGATCAAGCTGAATCCCACGCTGCTCGGAGCCTCTGCGGTGCGGGAACTGCTGGGCGAGACGCTCGGCTACGGGATCGACGTCCCCGATAGCGCGTTCG
>Ga0334882_1002727_pt1 | contig 17364 bp, 15 predicted proteins | sample GraSluR1_MG_5_FD_207226 | JGI IMG/M metagenome (GOLD analysis project Ga0334882, IMG submission 207226) | Sludge microbial communities from methane-producing bioreactor in Wageningen University, Netherlands - Granular Sludge_15_04-R1 | ecosystem: Engineered > Bioreactor > Anaerobic >...
ACATAACGCGAAAGATAGCGTACAACATGTTCCGGTTTTTTTCTCATCCTGCCAGGTGCCTGGGAGTTAACAACCCAGGAGATAGACTTAAGATCCTCCAGAATTTTTTCCGGCTCATCAAAAGTGTCAGGAATTTTTAACGAACCCTTTTTAAGTTCTTTATGCAGATAAAACAAAAGTTTCCCCCTGAAATCAGCAGACATTTTTTTTACCGGAAGAAAAAATGAAGGATTGGATGATATCCACTCTGTTCCGTCAATGCTTAGGCAACCCGCAGGGATGACGATATGAAGGTGCGGATGATAACCCATTTTCTGGTCCCACGTATGTAGCATGCCGAAAAATCCGGCCCTGCCGTGAAACTTCCGGTTATTATCATGAACACCCTCAATCAAAGAAGTGCTAACCGACTTAAAGAGCAGATTATAGCAGATTTTTTTATTTGCAAGAAATAATGATCTCAGCTGGAACGGGACAGTATAGGTAAGAAGAAAGTATCCTGCAGGAAGAAGTTCGGACTCTCTTTTTGCAGCCCATTTAATAGAAGCTGAACCGTTGCATACTGGACACATGCGGTCTTTACACGATTTATATACCGGATGAACAGATGAGCAGCAATCGCAACGGGAAAAAAGATTTGGTACAGGTTCTGTTCTGCAATTTATTATTTTAACTAACACCGACTTCTCGTAACCGGAAAGATTCTCCAGCCTTCCGGAATTTCTTTTTATTACTCCTAATATTTTACTTTCCATTGCGCACCCCCAGTGCATCCAGAGGGCTTTTTACTTCACTTAAAAAATCTTTTGCCAGATGAGTATAGACTGCAGTGGTCTGCAATGACCTGTGTCCAAGGATTACCTGTATCTTTCGAAGATTTACTCCCGCTTCCAGTAGATGGGTAGCAAATGAATGGCGGAGTATATGGGGCGATACGCTTTTTGTAATTCCAGCCTTTAAGCCTGCATTATGAATAAACGATTGAGTCTGCCGCTTTGAAAAGTGTTGAAAACGGTCATCTTTTTTCGGGAAAAGATATGTCACTGGCTTTACTCTGGATTTACTGTAATAATTTCTCAGAGCTTCAAGCTGCTTTTGGGACATTATAGTTACACGATCTTTCTTCCCCTTCCCATCTCTTACCGTGATCACCATGTTTGATGAATCGAGATCTTCAATCTTAAGATTTACACATTCAGAAAGGCGGAGTCCGCTGCCGTAGAGAGTGGATGCTATTGCAAAATATTTTGGATCCTGAAGAACTGAAAAGAAAGCTTTGATTTCTTCCTGCGATAAAACCTGAGGGAGAGTCTTATGCTTTTTCTGATACGGGATATGTTTTATTGCCCAATCATTTTGTACTACATGGTTAAAAAAAACCTCATAGCACATACTGTCTGATTAAAGAATGACCATGAAACCTGCTTCTCCTGTACCAGAAAAACCTGATATTCATGGATATGCTCCGGCTGAAGCGTATGAGGCGGCTTGTTGAAATATTCTGCAAGGTTCCGGACATGGTTTATGTACGTGGATATTGTTACCTCGCTGAATCCCCGGATCTGCATTATCTCCCGCATTTCGCGTCTTGTAAAATGTTTTACTGTAGCCATCTTCGTTCCTCCTGTAATTTGTACTTTACATTATTAAAGAAGAAGATATTATTAAGTTCAGATACTTTCAAGGGCACCACCGCAGGTGGTTTAGTTCAACAAATGTTTTTCCGCTGCAGGTAATCTGCCTCGTGTTCAGGTCGAGTTGGAGGGTGCTGCTTTGAATAAGTTTTGATTTGTCTGAATCGTGCTTTTTCAAAGAGCGCCTGATTCGTGCCAGAGTCTCCCCTTCATGAAAGGGTTTTGTTATAAAATCGTCGGCACCCAGATTGAAGCATTCCAGACGTTCCTGCATGTCAAGTGTCGATGATACAACAATTATATGGAGTGCTGGATTAATCTCAAGCAGCTGCGGGATAGCAAAACGGCCATTGATGTCGGGGAGTCCCAGATCGAGAAGTACCAGAGAAATATCATTTAATTTAAGAGCCTCAATTGCAGGGATAGCTGCTGCAGCCTCAATATAAGGGTATCCCTCTTTTTCAAGAATTTTTACAAGAGAATTCCGGTCAGATTCCTGATCGTCTACAATCAGAACTAAAGGTTTGTAATCCATATTTTCCACACATAATCCTTAAATGTTTACTATTCCAATGTTGAATTTTGTCAAACAGTAGTTGTACAATTAAGGTTAAATTAAGGTGGAGTTAAGGTCATATCAAATTCATATATTGACATGTAGACTATCTGCTTCAAAATACATCGGACAGTCATTCTGATGTTTCCGGACTTATTTATATAATCAGCGGCGTAAAATTATGTAATGCGCGTGTTGATGTATAAAGCAATATTAAAATAAAGTATAAAGGGAAAAGTTATGAAGAAAAAGTTTGTAGTTGCCTTGTGTCTGTTATTAGTTAGTATTTTTTCTATTGATTCTGATGCCCAATTGAAAGGACTCAAAAAAGCTAAAGATAAAGCACTGGAAAAAACTGGAATTAAAGACGAAAAGAAGAAGAAAAAACCGGCAGCTAACCCTAAGCTGACAGCTGCTGAAAGAGCGCAAATTGAAGAATTAAAGAAACAATTAAAAGATCTTAAAACTGTATCAGTTCTTAAAGCCTCTAAAGCTGAAGAAACTGTTATTAAAGAACAGAATGAACCTGAAACAGAAAGTGTTAAGCAGGCAATAGAGAATGGCATTCCTGTAACTTATGTAACAACAACCCAGCGATTTAAAGCAAGTGCTGCATTTGATCAGCAGATACTTTTAAATCCCAGTTCCGATGTTATTTATCCCGGTTCTGTTTTATTTGCACACACAATCGAGGATGGATCATACAAGGAAATATACAATGGAGAAAAAAGACCGATTGGAGTTTCTTATGATTTAACAGGAGTTAAGCAGGCTTCCGGTCAAGCAGTAGGTGTGGTTTCCGGAACAATTATACCAACAAGATCAAATTTTGTGAAACTTCACAATTCAATCATGTCGCAGAATATAACCGGGAAATCGTCAACTTACTCCTTTGAAGAGACTACTGTTACAGATGAAAGTGAATTCGGAGTAAAATTTAATTTAGGGGTAGGATATTCCACTCCGGCTATTGAAACAAAGGTAAAAGCCGGCTTTGACTTTAAGAAAAGCACAAAAAAATATAAGCATATGATTAAATTCATGGAGACCTTCTATACTGTGGATGTAGATCAGGGAGGAGAAACTTTTCTGTATAAAAGTTTTAATGTAGCTGATTTTAAAGGTTACAGACCTGTATATGTGGCATCTATAGCCTACGGGCGACTGGCATATTTAACAATTGAGTCTGATGAAGATCTTCAGACTGTAAAAGCTACTATCGATGCAGCGGTTGATGCCAAGGTGAGCGGTACAACCTATGAAGCTGATTTTGAAACAGAATACAATACATTTAAAAAGAATAACAAGATAAATATTACAGTTATTGGCGGCTCTGTAGTCTCAACAACTCTTGATGGCTTTATGGATATGCTACAAAATGATTCATTTTCAGTGCGTAATCCCGGGAAGATAGTTGCCTATAAATTACGCTTTGTTGATGATAATACAATTGCAAATACTATTTATAATAGCGAATATACTGTAAGGCAGACAACTGCAATGAAGGGTGATGGTGTTGATGTAACATTTACCCTCACAGGAATCGAAGTTACCGCTAAAGATGGTAATGGGAAAAGTCTGGAATTATACGGCAGTTGTGACATCTCTTTAGGTGATAAAAAAAGGAATTTATGGAATAAAACCCGTAAAGGACAGTGGAAAACCACCTCCCCGTCAACTCATAGTATGAACACCTCAGTTACATATTCTATACCAAATGATCAGGTACAATTTGATGCAAACGTATATTTGAGAGAAGCAGATGGCGGCAGCGGGGGAGGTGACGATTATTTTACTAATCTCATGGGTTCTAATAAAGAGATCATGTCAAAAGGATACCAGCTGTCAAATTATAAAGATGGCGATTTGCTGGAGCTGAAAGTATACCAGATGAAAGGTGGCAGAACAGTTCTTCCTAACGAATGGGTGAAATTCACTGTAAGAATTAATAAAAAATATAAACACTCCAAGGTTGCAGGTGCTGAAGATTTTATAGAGCCGGTTCATATTCCCGGCCTCCCTTTTCAGCCGACTAAAAATATTGGAATCAATTTCACAGCTGTCTCAGGAGGAACTGCTCTGACAACAGTTCCCATGGGAATGTACGTTGGAACAAAAGGTCAGTCTAAAGCACTTGAGATGATTAATTTTGAACTGAAAAAAGGGAATATTGGATTTGAATATATGGGACACATTCAGGATGTGGGTGATACAGCCTGGACTTCCTTTACCGGCGGCAAAGGGAGTCTTGGCAGATTCGGTAAAAGAATGGAGGGAGTTGCATTCAGATTAACCCCTGAATTTGCGTCAAAATATGATATTTACTACCGGGGACATATTCAGAATATTGGAGATACTCAGTGGTACAAAAATGGAGAATATTGCGGAACACGAGGCAAAAAGTTAAGAATTGAAGGTCTTCAGTTTATCATTGTAGAGAAATAAACTTATTATAAATCTAATTCAATAATTATTCCTAAAAGTATTTTTTAGTGCAATAATGATGATTTCCATATCCCCGCCGCCGTAGGCGGCGGGGATATTAAAGCATTTTATTTCAAATAAAAGTTAAGGAATTAACACTGAATCTAATTTATAATTAAGTTTTTTTATGGCTTTGTGCCGGTACTGATTCCGGCATAAAATCATAAACTTTTCTGTTACTTAGCTACTTAAAAACTCTGCCCATTGTAATTATTTTACAGATTTATATTCTGAAAAGACGTTATAAAAAAACCTGTTAAATTCCTGTCAAAAGCTGTTAAATTTTTTTAAGAGATCTGAATATCGTCCATATCCTTTAAACAAGCAGCATATAATAATCAATAAAGCATGTTCCTTATCTGAATTATTTAATAGTTTTTGTCTGATTTTAACTAAATACTCATAACTCAAAAATGGAGAAATTATGAACAGAAAAATTACCGCTGCAGTTATAATATTTTTTACTCTTATTTTTTATCACAATGTAACCGCCCAGAAAGTTGTAGTTGCTGAATTGATTGAAGCAGTATGGAAAAACGACGTGGCAAAGGTTGAGCGTCTCATTAAAGGGGGTGCAAATGTCAATGTTAAACATCAGGATACAGTCCTGGTGGAGGCAGTTACAGCAAAGGGTGTAAGTATCGAAATAGTAAAACTGCTTCTTAATGCAAAAGGGATTGATATTAATCTATACAGTACAAGGCCCATGGGGGCATTTTCATGGTACCGCACTCCGCTCATTGCTGCAGTTGAGGCAGGTAATGTTGAAGCAGTAAAGCTTCTTCTTGCAAAGGGGGCAAAAGTTAATCTTGCAGATCAGCATTTCCCCACATCAAAGATTATAGGGCCGCAGCCTCTTAATACAGCTTTGATGTATGCTGCATGGGCTGGTTCGGTTGAGCTGACTGAAATGCTTATTAATAAGGGAGCCAATATTGAGCAGATGAATTCAATAGGGATGACCCCACTGATGTTTTCGGTAGCCTATGTCGGTGATAAGTCTCCGGCAGATATTAAAGAAAATGCCGTGAATACAGCGACTCTTCTACTTGATAGAGGCGCAATTGTAGACAATTGCAAGTTTGCACCCGGCTCAAAATTTCTTAAAGTCGATCTTCCTGAAGGGACTCCATCAACTGTAAATCCTATGGGTTTTTCCAGGGGGGGAGGGGGGATCTCCCCATTGATGTATACTGCTATGCGGGGATTCATTGAAGGGGCAAGGCTTCTTCTTGACAGAGGCGCAAAAATAGAACTTCAGCAGTACGGCAACAAATGGACTCCGCTTATGATAGCTGCCAATGCGGACAAAACTGAAATGGTTAATTATCTGCTCGATAGAGGCGCAAAAATTGAAGCAGTGGATACTGTGGGGAGTAATTCTTTACTGATAGCTTCAAATGGTCTCTTTTATGATACTGTTTCCGCTCTTCTGAAAAGAGGGGCCAATGTAAATGCGTTCACACCTACCAATGGTGCCAATGCTTTGATGAATGTAATTAACTTCGGCCGCAAAGATCAGGAAAAAAGCAGCATCAGGATGATGAATCTTCTTATTGATAATGGAATCGATATTAACTTTCAGGGAGTCACAGGGAATACAGCATTGATGTACGCGAGCGGATGGGGGATAGTTACAAAGAATCCTGAAAGAGCAAAAATTCTTCTTGATAAGGGGGCAAAGGTAAATCTGCAGAATAAGAAGGGTGAAACCGCATTAAAGATGGCTGCATATAGGGGACATGTGGATATTGCAAAGCTCCTTATTGACAGGGGGGCGGATCTTGAGCTAAAGGATGTAGAGGGGCGCACTCCTTTAATGACCGCTTCAGCAGCAACTATTGATCTGAAGAGCAGTAGCAAAGATTTCCCTGCACTTGTAAATCTTCTCCTTGCCAGAGGTGCAAAGGTAAATGAACTGGATAAAAATAACAATACAGCACTCTCCCTGGCGACAAAGAATGGGCATAAAAGAATAGTCAATATTCTTAAATCAAAAGGGGGAACTATTGCTGCTTCAGAAAAAAAGGATGAATCAGGTAAAGCTATAATTGGTATATGGGAGGGGCTCCAGAATTCAAACCCCTATGACCTGCATCGCTTCACATTTAAAAGCGATAATACCTGGACCTACGAAATTAAAGCCACTGCGGCAATGTTGAAACTGATACCCGCAAGCCAGCATAAGTACTTTAATGACAGCTTAAAAGACAGGGCTAAACAGCAGGGGGACAAGGGGACATATTCTTTCAGGGAACAGTGGCTGGTATTAAAAACAAATTCATTCTTCAGTCCTCAAAGGGTTTTTGCATGGAAGGTTGAAAAGGGTAAATTAAACCTCAATGGAACCGAGTTTATCTTAACAAAGGTTCGAAAATAGATTTTTGGAGCTATTCCGGCGGCATAGTATATTCTGCTGCCGGAATAAAAATTCCGGTTCAGTTATTAATTTCCTGCAATGCTGCTGTTAATCCTTCAATATTATATTCTATCAAAGTGAGACAATAGCCGGAATCTCGGCAGTCAATTGAGATAATCTTACCATTTTCAATTATTTCTGTAATTACCCTGTTCAGGAGCGCGTCTGTGAGGGGTGTTACTTTTTTTCTTTCAATATTGAGACTTGCATGGCTTACAAGGATAAGGGCTGCTCTCGATTTCCCGGTCAGTAGAACCCTTTCTCTGTAAATGGATGTATCTTCATCTTCCGGGTGAAATTCATATACTGCAATACGGAGAATATTGTTCTCTATCCCCTCCCAGGGTTGACCCTTTTTTGTAGAGCCTGAATAACATGACATGAATATGATTAATAATATGATGTATCCTTTTTTCATTGGAACAGGTAATAGAATAGAATAGGTTATTTCAACACAAAAAACCCCCGGAGACCGGGGGTTGAGAGAAAATCATGAATATGATACAACTTAAATGGTGATTATATATAACCTCAAAAGTGGAGAATAGTCAATCAGGGGAAATTATTAATTTGTTTGTAAGGGAAACCCTTATGATGATAAAAGAGCTTTTATCTGCTGGCTATTTTTTCAATGAATGTTTTAATTCTTGGATGGTCAGGATTGCTGAAAAGTTTTACAGGTTCTGTATCTTCTATTATTCTGCCTTCATCCATAAAAATAATACGGTTGGCAACTTCCCCTGCAAATCTCATCTCGTGTGTTACAATAAGCATTGTCATTTTTTCCAGAGCCAGATCCATTATTACTTTCTGCACTTCACCGATCAGTTCAGGGTCCAGAGCGGATGTGGGTTCATCAAAGAGCATAATATCGGGGTTCATCCCCAGGGCGCGTGCTATAGCTACTCTCTGTTTCTGCCCCCCGGAAATTCTCGATGGGAAGGCATTTTTTTTATCAAGAAGTCCGACTTTATCCAGAAGTGCTTCTGCCATGGCAACTGCCTCATCTCTCTTCATCCCACCCACTGTTAAAGGAGCCTCAATTACGTTTTCAAGAACTGTGCGGTGGGGGAATAAATTAAAATGCTGGAATACCATGCCCAGCTTTCTTGCAGTCTGCCTTTTTGATCCCGGGCTTATGCGGTCTTTCTGGTTTTTCGGCTTATCAGCGTATACATCACCTTCGATAATTATCCTGCCTGAATCTATCTCTTCAAGGCCGTTAAAGCATCTTAAAAGGGTACTTTTGCCGGAGCCGGAGGGGCCGATAATTGCAAGCACATCACCCTTTGATACCTCAAGTGTGGCATCAATGAGTACTTCATGAGTGCCGAAGGTTTTACATACATTTTCTGCCTGAAGAATTACCATATTCTGCTGCCTATTCGTAAATTGAGTATTTTTCTTCGAGTTTTTTGAAAAAGTAGACAATCACTGTTGTCATTAGTAGATATATTACTGCAGCAATAACAAATGGTGTTATTGCAAAATCCCTTGTGAATATCTCCTTCGCTGTTCTTAAAAGGTCACCCATGCCTATAACTACAACAAGGGCTGTATCCTTTACAAGTGATATTGCTTCATTACATGTGGGGGGTATAGTCCTGCGCACAACCTGGGGGAGAATAATTCTCCTCATTGTCTGGAAGTAATTCATATTAAGGGCTTTTGCAGCTTCATACTGTCCCTTATCAATCGATTCTATCCCGGCCCTGTATATTTCTGTAAGATATGCTGAATAATTTATAACAAATGTAAGGGCTGCAGCTGTAAAAGGCTGAAGTGAGATCCCGATAACAGCAAGTCCGTAATATGTGAAAAATAGCTGCAAAAGAAGGGGTGTTCCACGGAACACCCATGTATAAAAGCCTATTGCCAGCCTTAATGAACGGTATTTGGAAATTTTCATTAAGGCCAGCATTATACCAAGGGGGATGGAAAATAGAATTGTAACTGTGTACAGTTCTACTGTAAGAACACTCCCCTTGAGTATAAAGACTGTGGAATTTAAAACATAATTAAAATAACTTTCCATTATTTAACGAGTATATTTTCTCCAAACCATTTTCTGGAAATTTTGTCACCAGTTTCGTCATTCTTAATTTCATCAAGAACTTTGTCCAGTGCTTCTTTAAGGGAACCGTCAGTTTTTCTTATACCAACGCCATACTCTTCTTTTCCAAGATCTTCTTCAAGAACCACATATACGCCAGGTTTTTGAGCCATGCTCCATCTGCCGACGATTTCATCAACTACAACAGCGTCTGTTCTTTTGGAAGCAAGGTCCATAAGAGCCAGTGTATTGTTTTCATATTTTTTAAGCTCTTTAAGTTCCTTTACAACTTCAGGCTTTGTGTTCAGGGCTTTTTCGCTGCTGCTTCCAAGCTGGAGGCCCGCAATTTTACCTTTAAGGTCGGCAATAGTTTTGATTTCGCTGTCCTTATTAACCATAATAATCTGTTTATTGTTCATGTAGGGTTTTGAAAAAAGAATCTGCTTTGATCTCTCTTCTGTGATAGTCATTCCGTTCCATACAACGTCAATATCACCTTTGTTTAAGCTGAAGATGATTCCGTCCCATGCAACTGATTTGAATTCCGCTTTAACGCCCAGTCTTTTTGCAGCTTCATTTGCAAGGTCAATGTCGAAACCTATGATCTCGTTTTTATCCTTGCTTCTGAAACCCATTGGAGGGAATGCGTCATCAAGACCGACAATAAAAAATCCCTGCTCTTTAATTTTTTCAAAAGCCTTGTCATCTGCTGCTTTCTTACCGCATCCTGTCACCATAAAAACAGAAACTGCCAGCATGAGAATAAAAGTTAAAATTCTGCTTTTCATTGAAACTCTCCTTGAAATTATTAGTAAAAATTTTGTTTACATAATGTTAAGTCAATATATGGACTTAAAGTAATTTAATTCAATAATTATTTATGGATCATTCCTGATTTTTGGGAAAAGTAATAATATATAGGGACATGCAGATAGAGGGGGAGCAATGGGTAGAGTTAAGCTTAAGGAGCTTGATGAGTACAGATTTAAACATGAGTTAAGGATATCGATTTCTCATTTAAATTTCGGCGGTCATGTGGGGAATTCGCAGATGGCGGACCTGGTTCATGACGGCAGGTATCAGATGCTGCAAAGCCTGGGGTTAAGCGAGGCAAATTTCGGAGACGGGAGAAGCGGTATAATTATGGGTGACCTTGTGATGAATTTCAAGGCTGAACTTTTTATGGATGATATAGTTTTAATTGAGTCAGATGCAGGTGAGATTAGTGAAAAAGGGGTAAGGTTTTTTCACCGCATCTCCAAAAACGGGGTAACTGCTGCTGTTGCAGAAACCGGCTTTGCCGCATTTGATTATATGGAGAGGCGAGTGAGCAGACTTCCCGATTTTTTTGTTCAGAAGCTGAATGAGTATAAGGGATGAAAATTAACCGATATTTATTCATATGCCCTCACCCGCACTTCGCTATCGCTTGTGCACCCTCTCCCATCAAGTTGGGAGAGGGTTTTATTACACTTTTCAAAATTTTCATTAAGTAAATTTTTTTTCAAAAGAGCCCTCTCCATGTGGAGAGGGCGCGCCGGAGGCGGGGTGAGGTCTTTTTAATTATTTTGAAGTTAATGAAAAAACTCCGTCCCATTTTTGAGTTGGCGGTTTTTTCATAAAATCCTCACAGCGTTTGATGTATGTTTTTAACGGGCCGTCATCAGGAATTATTATAAGAGCATCCTGAAAAGATTTATGAGCCTTCTTCCACTGTCTTGAAGCAAAAAGCTCCAGCCCCTGATTATATAATTCAATCATATCGTACACTTTCTGCGGCAGGTCACCCTTTCTGCTTAAAAGTTCATATATATTAATCGCTTCAGTTTTACCCATTACACGGATAGTGTCGAGCTTCCTGGCTTCAATATGATCTTTAGCGCCATTAAGAGTAAATTCACTTATCATGGCAGTGGTGCTGTAGAACTTGTTAGCCCCTTCAAGCCTCGAAGCAAGGTTTACAGAATCCCCCATTGCAGTATAGTCCATTCGCATGCGGGAACCCATATTTCCTACAACCGCGTCCCCTGTATTCATGCCCATACGAACAAAAAGTTCATGCTGGCCAACCTCTCTCCAGTGCTCCTGCATCTCCCGCAGTCTTTTTTTCATGTCAATTGCAGCCATGCAGGCCTTTATTTCATGATCAGGATATGACTGTGGTGCGCCGTAAAATGCCATAATGGCATCACCTTCATACTTGTCTATTGTACCGCCATGAGAGATTATAATATCTGTCATTTCAGAGAGATATTCATTAAGGAGAGCAACAAGCTCAGGGGGAGCGAGTTTTTCAGAAAGTGTGGAAAATCCCGCCACGTCTGAAAAGAAAATAGTTATGGGCCTGTTTTCTCCGCCAAGCTCCAGGGATTCAGGGTGTTCAAGAATCTGGTTAATTACATCAGGGGCGATATAGCGCGAAAAAGCCCCTTTTATAAACTTTTTCTGTTTCTCTTCACTTATAAGCTTTATAGATATAATGGAGAAAGAAGGGATAAGGAGGGCCAGGTTTGATCCTAACTGTTCTATCCAGATATTTGCAAAATCGAAAAGAAGAAATATAATTATATTGAGAAAAACAAATGAGAGAATCCCTGTTAGGAGGGATCTTCTTGCAGGGAGTTTCTGAATAACAAAACCTGCTGCAAGCGCTATTACGAGGAAGAGTAAAATTGAAAAAAAGAATCCCGGTTTGGAGATATACTCTCTGTGGATTATTGTGTTGATGGTATTAAGATATGTGCCTACGCCGGGATACTCATTATGAAGGGGTATGGAGGTAATATCATGGGTGCCTGTTGCTGTTAAGCCTATTATGAGAACCTTGTCCCTCACACTTTCCGCCATAAGAACAAGTTCAACAGCCTTTATATCGCCATTTACAAGTGCCAGCTCATTTTTCAGTTCATCAGAAGGTGAGATTTCCAGTTCTTTTTCTATCTCCTTCTTTTCCTCGAAAAGCATATTGAGGTAGCTTTTTTTAATTTCAGTAAGTTCTTTCTGAAGAGATGTAATCTGAAGAAGCAGTTCTTTCTTCTTAGCGTCATCAGCTGTTCTGCTTAGTTTGTTCCTCGCCTCATTAATGGTGCCGGAAAGCTCAGCCCTTTTCTGGATTCCGGCAATTCCCCCTGCGTTATCGAAAAATTCATAAACTGCATCAGCAAACCTGGGATATTCAAGAAGAGAGTAAAATGGGATAAGTGTGAATGATTCCTCCCTTGGGCCGGGACCTGCCCAGTTTACAAAAACCATCCCCTCTCTGTCTACAGGTATAACAATATCTTCTGTAATGTTGTCTTTTGCATTATAGGCTTCCCGGAGTATAATATTTTTTCCCGGATTTACAATGATATTATCTTTTTTTACATTGCAGGTATCTATGAGCATTGCAAGTGCAAGGTTGAAGTAAAGCCTCCCTTCAAATGCCTGTACAAGGCGTACTCTTCTGATTGTTCCGTCAATGTCGGTAAATCTGTTTACAAAGCCGAAGTTTTTAGCTGAATCCATAAGTGACGGTATGGGGTATACTATGGTTTTTGTATTTTCATCTGTAAGATTGACAAACTCCTTCTCTCTCCCGGGAGGTACAGGTATGGATGCCAGATTAATAAAACGCTCACTGGCTTTTTTAAACTCATTTGTATTTTGCCTTTTTGCAACATCATCTGTGACCTTATCCTGTGAAAAAGTATATGATAGAATTACAGATCCATTCCCCTTTATACCCTGTGAGAAAATTTCATCATTGTCCCGTATAAGGGAGGGGAATTCATCAGGGTTAATGGTTGTTCCGGCAGAAATTTTACCCGTTAAAGTGCTGTATGCCTCATCATTTATCTGTTTTGGTGAAGCATCAGGATACATAATATCAAAGGAAACCTGTGAGGCACCAAGCTCTTTTAATACTTTAAGCCCTTCAGCATAGATGTCTCTGGTCCAGGGAAACTGCCCCAGGGCTGTGGTACTGTGTTCATCAATATCGAGGAAATATAATTTGTTCCACTCTTTAACAGAAGGTTTACCCTGGAAGCGGAGATCGTAAAGTTTAAGTTCAAAGAAATTATAGGCATCTGTAAAACTGAATGGTACTATTATTAAAAATGCAGCTAAACCGATCAGGGGGCCGGAGAACCTGTTCTGGTCAAAGAATCGGTTAATTTTATCAAGGATTTCAGTTTTGTTGAAGTTTTTTAGAAAATTCAATGAGTGCCTCCTGAATTGGGTTGTGGTTTATTAAGGGTTTAATTTTAAAGGGGCTGTCTTAAAAGTCGGATTTGTAAAGGATTTGTCATTCCGGTTTTGCAACTTCAATTTTTGCAAATACCGGAATCTTCTGATATAATCAGGCATTAAAGATACCGGCATTCCGCTTCGCTACAGCCGGTATGACAAGGAAATTACTTTTTGGACAGGCTCATGTGTCATCAGAAGCTGAAATTAAATCCGGACTGGATATAGTGAATGTCCTCCTGTGCATCAGAGTATGCATCTCCAGGGAGAAAAATTCCGTAATTAAGATAAAAAGACATGTCATAGAATATCTGCCATCTAAGTGAAAGATCAACACCGTGTCCGATATGCTTATTATCTTCACCGGCTGCACCGGACTTAATTGAAGATTCTGCTACATCCTTCATGTAATAGGCGTATTTAACACCTGCAGTCATCTTTTTAATGTATGGTGACTGAGCTTCAGCAAAGGGTGTAAAAGATGCCCCGCCTCTGAAAATATGAATATTACTCAGTGTTGGCTTTAATGCAAATCCCCCTGAGAATGTTCCAAAAGAGATAAAACCGCTATCATCCTCTGTGGAACTTGATCTATTCCCTGTTGTATAATCATCTCTGTCTTTATCTCCGGAACCGTATGCATACTGGAGTGAAAGTACAGGGTTAAGTTTAACAGGAATATAATAATTTAAACCGGTGTTTACAGCATAGGCAGCTATTGTAGATTTTTCATATGTATCGGAAACATAGCTTTCACCGGTTTCGTAAATAAATTCACCGTAGTAGAAAAAATCTTTAAGGAAAACACCGTTGGCACCTGCAGCATAGTACTGGGAATTATATCGCGATTTTGTTCCTTCATCTTCATCTGCCTGGTCGATCTGAGCCATACCGAAGATATAGAGATTCTGGTTTGACACAGATGTGGCAAGCTGGCCCCCTGCGAAGATCCTTTCAGCACCATCTGCAATATCCCTGGTGCTGAGGCCGTAGGGGTTATTGTCTTTTAGTAAAAGGCCTGTGTATAGCCCGAAAACCTTTACATCAACCAGGCGTGAGAAATAGAGGAGCTCTGCACCATCCCCTCTGCCGTTTAATACTACACCTGTGCCCAGGTTATAATATTTTCTCCCTGCAGAGAAAACTATATTTCCTGAGGCAGTTGACTGGGAAAAATAGGCCAGGTCAAGGTCGAGAACATTGTCATTCTCTATGCCGCCATATGCTGTTCCTGTGTCAGCAAGTACTGCAAGATATGAATTTTTTACCCGTATATAGAGGAAGCTGTTATTCCATAGAGCAGTTTTGCCCCATACACGTGCATTAATAATTGATGAGGTGAGGGAGCTGCCGCTGTCCTTTTCATATACCAGCACAGGATTTAAAATAACTCCATATTGAAAGCCTTTTGTTTTATAGGATGTGTCAGGCGTAAGAAATGCCATATCCTCACTGGCATCCTCGCTGTAGAAGAAGCGGTCTTCATCTGAAACAGGGGCCTGCGCTAAAAGTCCTGTGGAAACAAGTAGAAGAGATATAATTAGAAACAGATCAATTTTTTTCATGATTATTCACCTTTTTTATCGCTTATAAGCGACATGAGTTCAAGAAGTTCAGGCCCGCTCAATCTGTCCAGTTCACTGGCATCACCAGGCATAAGTGAATCAGCAGCACATGCCCTGTATGCGTATCTTTCCGATTTGAAGATACGGTACATAAAGCTCCCTTTAAGGTTTAGATATTTTGAAGTCATAAGAGCTGCCATACCTCTGGTAAGGGGGGCATCTTCTGTATAATTAAGTGCAATCCCCTTTTCATTTAAAAAGGCTGATTCAGCAGTAAAATTATCAGGTTTCCCCCCTGTTTCAGCAGCAAAGAGCTTAACAGCATCTCCGTAGGTTGCCGCTGTTTTGCTGTCAAGTGAGTGAATAAAATCGAGCTGGCTTATATTCTGGGCTGATGCAGCAGAAAATATAAGAATAAAAAGTGGTATTATTATTTTCTTGAAATAATTTCTCATAATAGATGTCCTTTTTGTAAATTTACTTTATATCCTTAATAAGGCTAAGGCCATGTTATTTCAATAATAGTGGTTGCGTCACCACCACCAGAGCCGGCCAGATTATCAATAACCGATGTATCTCCATCGGGCGAACCTGTCTGGTCTGTTCCTGTGAAAAGGGCTGTTTCAAGCTCATCCGGTGTGAGTCCCTGTCCATATACAGAAGCAAAGGATTTATCCTTAACATCGCCCAGAATGTGCCCTGGCTTCCCTTTACCTTTTTCCTGAGTAAATTTCTGCCGTCCTGAAATATTATTGCTCTTGCCGAGCCTGTTTTTTCCTTCAATTTCACCACTCACAACCTCAACGGTCATTCCTGTGCCCGGCCCGTAGCCTATATTCTCCTCTGTGCCCCGCACACTGGAAGTTGCAACCGGAGTGGAGACCTTGAAAACAGTTTTAACATTACTGTCCCTTGGAACACGGGCATTAACCCCTCCGCGTTTGAGGCCGATATGTGTATCTGTTGATGTGGCTGATTCTTTGCTGAAAACCTGAATCATTGAAAGGGGCTTTACCGTAACTGTGTGGTTTAGTCTGTTGAGCCGTATTTCAGCTGATGAGTTTGCGCCTGTACTTATGCGTGAACCCTCTTTAAGAACCTGGTTAACCTTTAGCGGCACCCAGTTTCTGCCGTCCCTGTATGCAACAGTCCCTTTTACACTGACGGCTTTAATTTCAGCAAAGAGTGAAGTGCTGAAAAGGAGGAGAAATGAAAGTGATATGGCGATTTTTATAGTTTTCATAAATAGAGCTCCTTTGTAAAAAATTGTTGCAAATATGGAATAGTTATTTTATTTTTTCAATTATTAAATATAAAAAAATGAACATTTAAACACTATTTTATTTGCAATTACTCTTATGTAATGTATTAATATACATTAATAATTAAGATTATTGCAAACTTTTTGAGGTGAATAGGTAAATATATGAAAAAGATAATAATATCATTAGCTGCAGCATCAGTTCTCCTTTTTACAGGGTGCTTTATAGATTCAGATACAGCAACGGTTCGGATTAATCTGGGGAATATCCCTGTTGCAAAGGTGGAGAAGAAGTCGCTTATTGACAGGTTTTTGATGATTTTTGCGAAAGAGGCTGTGGCGCAGGAGGTGCCAGTATCGACTGGTGTATCTGTGGTATATCTCGGAGCATTTGATGCTAATAATCAGCTATTAGCTAAGAAGAGTATAAATGTAACACAGGTAGAAGAAGGACCAGTGGCAATTAATACTGTTGTTGAATTTGATGTGCCAGCTAGAAGCGGGGTGACTATTGTTGTGCTTGGGGAGCAAGTATGGGAAGGAGATGGGAGTAATCTATTTTACTATGGCAATAGTATCCAATTAGTTTTAACTGCGGGTACTACGGAGACAGTAGAAATAGGAATGCAAACGTTTGATTTCTTAATTATAGAAGAGAATTATTTTAATTTCAGGTACACTTCAGCACCAGAAACATCCAATGCCCCCATAGCCTGGGATAGAATATATGGAGCTTCAAAGATCGAATTAGAATATCAGTATGTGCAAGAGCCCTCTGATTATCAAATTATATATATAGGTTCAGGAATTAGTTGCCTAAATGAATTGTATGAAATTGCTTCTGGAGATAATTACCGAATAAAATTTTATTTTAATTTTGCAGGAAGAGATTCGAGTGTTATACCTTTTTATTTGTGGCACTGATACATAATTAACATAAAAAATAACAAACAATTATTATTAAATATAAAGAGCTCATCCTCCAAAAAGGGATGAGCTCTTTTATTCATTGACCCCTTCCCCCTAACCCATACTTCGTTTTTATGATGACAATCAATAATTCGTTGACGGTAACAGGAATGAGGTAATTCTATTCTTGGCTATCTAAGAATAGAAGGAGGCTGTGAGCTTGTCTGGGATATCTGTAAGACACATTACAAAA
>Ga0334882_1002731_pt1 | contig 17342 bp, 16 predicted proteins | sample GraSluR1_MG_5_FD_207226 | JGI IMG/M metagenome (GOLD analysis project Ga0334882, IMG submission 207226) | Sludge microbial communities from methane-producing bioreactor in Wageningen University, Netherlands - Granular Sludge_15_04-R1 | ecosystem: Engineered > Bioreactor > Anaerobic >...
TGAAAAATACCGCAGAGAATATCAGCTGGGTGATGTACTGGTCATGCTGGATGAATTGCCCTTTGGGAATTTCGTGGAAATTGAGGCAGCAAACAATATTTTAATTGATGGGATGGTCCAGATGCTCGGGCTGGATGGGTCCAGGGGTATTGCTACAAATTACCTCGGTTTGATGCACATCGTCAAAGAAAGGCTGGAATTGCCTTTTGAGGATTTGACCTTTGAAAATTTTGCAGGGCTGATTGTTGCACCGTCAGATCTTGGCGTTGAGCCGGCGGATGCGAGTGGGTGAGTTGGCAATTACCGGGGAGTGAATCCATCTGTCGTGTTGCTTAAAAGCTGCCTGGGCAAAATTTCAGATAGAAGATAGAGGTACGAATGGAGACTTGGAAAACAATTGATCGTAAACTGCTGCTGGATATGCCGCCTTATCTGAAAGTTGAAGCTCATACGATCCAGCTGCCCGATGGACGCAAACTGGAAAACTGGCCGTGGCTCATCTCGCCAGATTTCATCAATGTCGTTGCCCTAACCCGAGAAGGAGAATATCTCTGCTTTCGCCAGACCAAATATGGTGTGCAGGGTACGACACTGGCGCCGGTGGGTGGCTATGTGGACACCGGTGAAGATCCTCTGGAGGCTGCAAAGCGGGAACTGCTGGAAGAAACGGGGTATGAAGCGCCCCATTGGGAGAATCTGGGGCAATTCAGGGTAGATGGCAATCGGGGAAACGGCACAGCGCATTTCTTTTTGGCGTGGGAAGCTTATCCTGCAGCTGAGATCGATGCTGACGACCTGGAGGAGCAGGTGCTTTTGAAGCTCTCCCGGGCGGAGGTGGAGGCAGCTGTGCAGCGCGGTGCATTCAAGGTGCTGCCCTGGCAGGCGGTGATGGCGCTGGCGTTGCTGCGCTGGTAGGTGGCGGGTATGCAATTTCCAGAGTGTAGACTTTAGTCTGCAGTAAAGAATGGGCGGCCTGAAGTTCGTAGTCCGAAGGATGGGCTGATTATTTCCGGAGTGTAGACTTTAGTCTGCAATAAAGAATGGGCGGACTGAAGTCCGCAATCCGAAAGATGGGTATGCAATTTCCGGAGTGCAGATTTTAGTCTGCAATAAAGAATGGGCGGACTGAAGTCCGCAGTCCGAAGGGTGAGTGTGCAATTTCCGGAGTGGGGGCTTTAGTCTGCAATAAAGAATGGGCGGACTGAAGTCCGCGGTCCGAAGGATGGGCTCAAAATCCAGGAGTGCAGACTTTAGTCTGCAATAAAGAATGGGCGGATTGAAGTCCGCAGTCCGAGGGATGGGTGTGCAATTTCCGGAGTGGGGGCTTTAGTCTGCAATGGAAACAGGTTCCTGACTTTTTCGTTCGCGTAAGAAAAAGAAGTAATACATCACAATTGAAATGCTATAGAGGGTGATCGTCCCGATAAAGGGTGGGCCGAAGCCGTAGTTGACCTGGACAAACCCGCTGATCACGGGGCTGAAGGCACGGCCAAAGCTGTTGACCATGCTATCCAGGCTGGCAACCATCGCCCGTGATTCGGGGTCAACCTGTTCCATGATAAAGGTCTGATAGACGGGGGAGCTCATGTTCATTAAGGTGAGCCGCACGTAATAGGCCAGTGCGCTCAGCTCAAAAACGGGTGAGAACCCCAGCAGAATAAGAAAGGGTACTGATAAGCCCTGAGAAAAAACAACCACTTTGATCTTGCCAAACTTGTCTGCAAAAGCGGGTGCAAGGATCAACCCGACTCCCATCGCCAGGGACCCCCAGGCAAAGATGACACCGATCACCGGGTCGGGCTGGTTGTGCACTTTGCTGAAAAAGATATTCATAAACGGCATGATCAAGCCGGCGCCGATGGAGGTGACAAACAGGGGCAGCAAGAGTTTGGTGAGCTTTTTGGGATGTTCCCGGGCAAACCGCAGCGGGGCAAAGGTAGCGCGTTCGCCAAAGGGAATTTGGTTTCGCCTGAGCATCACCCGGGGGATGACTGCAATGATCACCAGCACAGCCGCTACGCCAATTGCCCAGGCATAGGCGGTGGAACTGACCGCACTGACATTAAGAAATCCACCAAACCAGGTCGGCAGATAACCGCCGATCCAGTCGCCAACTGAAAAGGCAGCCATGCGCAACCCAGAGCTGATGCTAAAGAGGTAGGTTCGCTCCAATTCTCCGCTGTTTTCCATCAAAAAAGGACCGCTGACCACACTGCCCAGGCTGGAACCCAAGCCCATCAATACATTCATGATGATCAGCATGCTGACAGAGGGAAATATGACCATCAACAGCATCGAAATGCCCACGACGAGACCAGAGGCAGCCAGTGAGATTTTTCTACCCATATAATCCGCCAGGTAACCCATGGGCAGGGCGGCAATCAGCACAGTCATGCTGCTGACGGTGGAGAGCAGCCCCATCAGGGTTTCGTCATAGCCGAGACTGCGCAGAAAAAAGTTGAAGAGGATGCGGTGGATGCCAAAGCCAGCGCCATAAATGATGATGCTGATCAAGTATTTCCGTGCGTTTGGGCTGAAGGCACGGACGCGTTGAATATAGGTTTGAATCACCCTATCCCTGGGTTTTTCTTTACGACCTTTATCCTGTGCTGGCACCCAGGTCAGTCTCCTGATAAGAAGGTTTGCAGCCGTTCGATGGTGACGTTGACCCCATGTCTGCGTAAGGCGTATCGTCGTTCAGATTTGGGAGAGATGGTCACCTGAACCAACCCGGCAAGGCGTAAATTGTGAATGTGGTGGATGACCGTCGGCGGACGTAACCTCAACACCTTTGCCAGCTCGCTGGGGGTAAGAGGTCTCTCAACCAGATAGCGCAGGATGCGCAGGCGCGTGGGATCTGCCAGTGCCTTTAAAGCGTTCAGCAGTTCATCGGGCACCAGGTCACCAGGTACAAGGGTTGTGCCTGCGGGACGGTCACCAAACACAATGATTCCGGTATCTTCGCTCAGGCGATCAACAAACACAAACGGCGCACCCCAAAAGGAGGGGGCGATGATCAAATTATCCACATTTGAGATGGTTTCGATGCGTACACCTGCAGAGAGCTCTTCCAAAACCGAGGTCATATCCTTCTGATTGGCCAGAGCCTGCACTTCTTCTAATGCTCTGGTTTGCGCCGGCAAGATGCGCACCTCTTCTTCCTCGAAGAAGTTTGTCACATAGGCTTCAAGCGCAGCCAGCAGGTCTTCTCCAAATTGAGTTCGGTTTGCCCAGGCTTCAAAGAGGGCGCGAATGGCAGGTTTGGTTGCCCGTGAGGCTGATAGAAGATGGTCTTTAATTTCTGCTTCGATGCCAGCGGTGAGGCGCTGTTTTCCTTCAAGCGAAAGGAGGAATTGTTTATTCACTTCTGTGTTTTCATCGTTTTTTGAACCAAAGGTCAGGGCAAGCAGGCGTTCTTCTGGCGGCAGGGATTTGAGTGCAGCCAGCACAGCACACGCGTTTTTAGGTTCGGGAAGGTCATAGATGAAAGATAGTGGTACAGGAATGAATTTTTGGAAATTTTCGAGCGTATCTCGCAGTGGCATCGGGATGCGCGATCGAACACCGGCTGCCCAATAGGGGCGCAAGCCATATTCTTCTGGTTGGTGAAGAATGGTTAGGCTGATGAATAGATCATACGCGCTGCCCTTTTCCCAAATGATCGTGGGTTGATAATTCATTGATACACCTCTGAGAAATCAAATGGTGAACCTGTGGCTGACATGCAACAATGATTCTGCGGTATATCCAGTTATTAAACTGAAGAGAGTGTCTTGGCGATGAAGCCCGTTGGTTCTTGATAAATTTACATGTTTTCTTAATCTGTTAGATAATAATCTAACAAAAGAGTATTGTCAAGGCTTTTCACGCAGATTTCTGTGAGAATTTTCCTGGCTGTGATAAAAAGATAAGGATGCCGGCAGGCCATGTCTGAAGCGAGATTGCCTGTTTCCTCTTCACCGTTCTGCAGAATGACAGACTCTTCGACGGGGTGCTACAATTATGATATCACACGTTCAGCTGGCGCATCCGCACAATTAGGTCTGAACTATGTGCCTTAACGATGAAAAATGATTTTCCAAAGGATTGGATAACCCGCACGCTACTGATCTTGATGATCGGGCTTGCTACTGTGGGCGCATTTTTTGTGCACAGGATGGTCAGGCGTATGGTAGCTGTCACAAATGCGGTTTCCCTGCCAGGCGACCCTGTGCTCACAGATAGGGCAGCGGGTAACCTCGATCAGGAGGGGGAACCGGTTTCGGATGGAACAGTGCCACCGCCGGCGGCAGACATGCCGGATCCCGATCCATGGGATGGTGTCAGCCGGGTAAACGTGCTGGTGTTGGGACTGGATTTGCGCGATGATGAGAGCGAAGACGCCGCCCCGCGCTCAGACACTATGATCCTGCTTTCGATGGACCCGCTCAAAAACACTGCCGCAGCGATTGCCATTCCCCGGGATATGTGGGTGCCCGTGCCGGGGTTTGGCTATTACAAGATCAACACGGCTTTCCGTTTTGGCGAGCTTTATAACCTGCCAGGGGGAGGTCCCCAGCTTGCTGCAAGGACTGTGGAGGAGTTTTTGGGGATCCCGGTGCATTATTATGCACAAATTGATTTTCAGGCGTTTGTTGATTTCATTGATCATATTAATGGGATCAAGATCACCTTCGATGAGCCCTACACCCTTGACCGCCGTGGCAAATGGAACACGGTCACGCTGGAACCCGACACCTATGTGTTGAGCGGGGAATATGCCCTGGCTTATGCCCGCGATCGAAAATCAGAAGGGGATGATTTTGATCGTTCTGATCGGCAGCTGGAAGTGATTTTGCTGATCCGTGATCGTATTTTGGAATTTGACCAGTTGCCGGGGTTGGTGAAGAACGCGCCGGCTATCTATGAAGATCTTTCAAGTGGTATTCGGACCAATCTGAGCCTCACCCAGGTTGTCCAGCTGGCTTGGAAAGCCAGGGAAATTCCGCGCGAAAACATCCGCATGGTGGTGATTGGTCCCTCACAGGTGACTATCGAGAAGTCGCCCGATGGGTTGGACATTCTGCGTCCAATTCCAGATCAGATCCGCTTACTGCGTGATGAGGCGTTGGCACAGGAGAGCGTTCTGGCGCCGGTGGCAGAAGGAGGCCTGTTGCGCCTGGCGGCAGATGAGAACGCCAGAATCATGCTGATGAACGCCAGTTCACAACCCGACCTTGGCGAGCGCACCTCCGATTGGCTGCGGTTACAGGGGTTGGATGTGGTAGGTGTGGGTTCCAGCCAGTATTCAGCGATTTCCACTTTGGATTTGCGTGGTCCTGCGCCTTACGCGCTTCGCTGGTTGATGGAAACCTTCGGATTGACCCAGGGACATATCAAATTTTCATTTGATCCGGACTCCGATGCGGATATTGTCCTGATATTGGGCGATGATTGGGCATCCAAAAACCCGATGCCTTGAAGGAAGGGGTAGAAGTGTTGAGGAAATTGAGCATTGTTTTGAATGTGCTTCGCCTGGACTTTAGCATTCCCCGAAGGTGTGCAACCCTGATTAAAGTGGATAAAATGTCATGATGCCCAATAGTCAAATGAATCATCCCAATAAGCGGAAAACCTGGTTAAAAGTTGTCTTGATATTGATCATTCTAGTTGCCCTGAGTGTAGTTGTGTACTTCCTGCCCCCAGTGCATGACCGGTTGTCATGGCGGTTGGCTAACCTGCGAGCGCAGATTGGCTATTTTTTCAATCCGCCTGAAGAGCTGATATTCTCCCCTGAGCAGCAGGCTGAGATGGAGGCGATTGTTAACAGAACCTTGACTGCCATTGCACCCCCGACCGAGATGCCACCACAGGTAACGCCCACGGTCACCGATGATTTTCAACCTTCTCCTACCGCCACACTGACCTTGACACCCACCATCACCCCGACTCCTATTCCTGGTTCTGTCAATCTGAGTGGGGTAAGGCATGAATATCAAAAAATGAACAATTGCGGTCCGGCAACGCTTGCTATGGCGCTTTCTTATTGGGACTGGGGAGGGGATCAACAAGACACCCGCTTGTGGCTGCGTCCGCACCCAGAGGATCGCAATGTGATGCCCTATGAGATGGTGAACGCTGTTTTTAATCATACTGACCTGGCAGCGCTGGTGCGTTGGGGTGGGGATGAGGAGATCCTCAAGCAGTTCATCGCCGCAGGTTTTCCGGTGATCATTGAAAGGGATATGGGAGATGTGCGCCCCAATGAGGATTGGACCGGGCATTTTGGCGTGATCACTGGCTATGATGACAGTCGCGGGCGTTTCATTTTACAGGATTCTTATGTCATGGCAAATTACCCCCTGGCATATGAAGACCTGAACCGCTATTGGCGAGCGTTCAACTATGTTTATCTGGTGATTTATCCACCCGAAAGAGAGACAGAGGTGAGGACGATTCTCGGACCGCAGTCAGATGAAGTTTATAATCATCAGCAGGCAGCCAACAAGGCGGAAGACGAAATAGCCATGCTGGAAGGTCGTGATTTGTTCTTTGCCTGGTTCAATTACGGCACCAGCCTGGTCAACCTGGGTGATTTTGTGGCGGCGGCTCAGGCTTATGATTTCGCTTATAACGAAATTTATCCAACAATTCCATCGGAGGCACGCCCCTGGCGGATGGTCTGGTACCAGACCGGGCCATACTTTGCCTATTACCACACCGGACGTTACCAGGATGTGATCAACCTTGCTGATCTGACTTTATCGGTGACTGGCGTGAGGGAGATTGAAGAGACCTGGGTGTGGCGTGGGCGTGCAAAGCTGGCTTTGGGCGATCAGGCAGGTGCAATCGAGGATTTTTATACAGCGCTCAACTATCATCCCGGGTGGGATGTGGCCATCATTGAACTGCAAAATTTGGGGATTACGCCCTGAACGCACAACAGGTGAAAGCAAAGGCTGAACGAGGAAGCACGTTTCCCGGCAAGTCACAAGGCGGGCTGATATTTAATAAGCACTGTGCCAGGTCAAAAAATTTTTGAAATTGAGAATTCATCCCATTTTGCATAAAAAATGGGAGGGGTTATAATCCCTTGTATGCCAAAAAAGCAGTGGAATATCCCAAAAAAGAAAAATAACCGGCTGCTGAAGGTCTTGCTGATCCTTACTGTGCTGGGGGTTTTTCTGGTCGTGCTCTATTTTTTACCGCCGATCCATGACCGTCTCTCGTGGCGGCTAACCAATATTCGGGCGGATATCTTCTATTTTTTTAATCCCCCAGAAGAGACTTCTTTCTCACCTGGACAGCAGGCAGAAATGGCTGCTATTGTCAATCAAACACAGACGGCACTGGCACCTACCGCCACAGAAACGCTCGTGCCGACTCTCACACCGACCAATTACATCAGCCCCACACCGACGCTGACGCCATCACCCACGCCATCGCCCACACCCATTCCTTCGTCCGTCAGACTGGAGGGCGTGGTGCATGAATTCCAAAAATTCAACAATTGCGGGCCAGCCAATCTTTCCATGGCACTGTCCTATTGGGGTTGGGAAGGGGATCAACTGGTTACAGCAGCCAGCCTGAAGCCCAAGCAAGAAGACCGCAATGTGATGCCCTATGAAATGGCGGATTACGTCAACCAGGAAACCAATTTCAGGGCGTTGATTCGCTGGGGCGGTGATCTTGAGATGCTTAAAAAATTCATAGCCGCAGGAATACCGCCCATCATCGAGAAGGGTTTTGAGGAGGAGGTAGCTCAGAACGCCTGGATGGGACATTATGGTTTGATCACTGCTTACGATGAGGAAAAAGAAATCTTCATTATTCAGGATTCTTACGTAGGGGAGGATTACGCAAACCCCTATGATAAGGTTCAGCGGCATTGGCGGTCGTTCAATTATGTCTATCTGATCATTTACCCTCCTGAACGTGAAGCAGAGGTGATGAACATTCTGGGACCGCAGGCCGATGAGACCTTCAACCTGCAGCATGCGGCTCAAAAAGCAGCGCAGGAGATTAACCAGCTGAGCGGGCGAGAATTATTTTTTGCCTGGTTTAATTATGGCACCAGCCTGGCGAATTTGGCGGATTATTACGGGGCTGCCCAGGCTTATGATAGTGCTTTTGAAGTCTACGATGAACTTGCTGCTAAGCCCTGGCGCATCACCTGGTATCAAACCGGGCCATACTTTGCCTATTACTATACCGGACGCTATCAGGATGTGCTTGACCTGGCAAATATCACCCTCAGTTATTCATCGGTCCAGCCAGCGATTGAAGAATCCTGGGTTTGGCGTGGACGAGCCAAGGTTGCCCTGGGTGATATTGAAGGTGCGATTGAGGATTTTCGTTCAGCTCTGGAATGGCATCCCGGCTGGTGGGTGGCAGAACAAGAGTTGAGCGCGCTGGGTGCCACCCCATAAAAATTTAAGTAATTAAATCCCCTGAGTAGAAGGGGATTTTTCGTCAGGATTTGCAAATCAGGCAGGTTAAAATTATAATAAATACCATCAAGAATATCGAAAATAGTTATTCATCAAAAGGAGACTTTTATGTTCCATAAGCTAACCCAAAAACTGGATCAATCATTCCAAATCGACCCGGTGGATGCCCATTGCGACATTCCCTGCGGCATTTATGACCCGCATCATGCGCTGATCGGCGCGCTGACGGTCATCCGCATGGTGGATTTGATCAATGATGTGGTGAAAACACATGGTGAAGGGTCGACTGCAGAGTTCATCAACAGCATGGCACGCTATATTGCTGTCAAAGAAGAACACGCTGAACTGACCAAGCATGAAATTCGCGTCATTTATGGCGACTTTATCAAAGACGCGCACATTAAAAAATATCCCCAGCTTCCCGGCCTGGTGCACAAGATCATGCAGCTGGGTTCCAAAGCTCGACAAACGGTAAACCGCGAGACCGCGCTGGATCTACTGGCAGCAGTGAATGAATTTGCTGAGATCTTCTGGGCGATCAAGGGATTTGAGACCAAGGTAGTGAAATCCCCATTCCCGGTCAGCGAAGATATGGTCTTACCGATCCTCTAAAAATTGATCCTGCGTTTACTCCGAATCCGCGGCCACAGCCTGTTTCCGGAATTCCGGGAGGGCGATTATGTGCTGGTCGCGGGTTTTCCTTTTCCCTCTGGTAAAATCAGGGTTGGCGATAAGGTTGTCTTTCGCCAGCCCAGGTATGGCCTGTTGATCAAGCGGGTGCACCAGCTTCTTGAAAATGGTCATGCGCTTGATGTGCGCGGCACCCAAATTGACAGCACCGACAGCCGAAATTTTGGCCCGGTGCCGCTATCGCAAGTTCTGGGTAAGGTGATCTGGCATATTCGGCAAAAAGACACTTAAGAAGGGATATCTACCCGGTTTGAAAGCAGATCTGATCTTATTGCTTACGGCCGCCATCTGGGGCTTTGCCTTTGTCGCACAGCGTGTGGGCATGGACCATATGGGGCCGTTCACGTTTAATGCCATTCGTTTCAGCCTGGGGGCAGTGTCGCTGCTGCTCATTTTGGTTTATCAAAAGAAGCATTTATCCCATCAGGACCAGGGACCGAACACCCGCTACCCGGGTGGGGTCCTGTTGACGGGGCTGGCGCTCTTTGCCGGGGCATCGCTGCAGCAGGTTGGTTTGGTGGGCACCACGGCCGGCAAAGCCGGTTTTATCACCGGTTTATACGTGATCCTGGTGCCGCTGCTGGCGCTTTCCTGGGGGCGGCGCACTCACCTGGCACACTGGATTGGGGCTGTCCTGGCAGTGGTAGGGCTGTATTTTCTGTCTGTGCAGGGGGGCTTTCGCGTCTCGTCCTACGATCTGATTGTCCTGGCTGGGGCTTTTGTTTGGGCAATCCATGTACATCTGATTGCTCGTTATTCTCCAAGGGTTGGGCCAATTCGTCTGTCTATTTTTCAGTTTGCCATCTGCGGTGTGCTCAGCTTGCTGGTCGCGTTGGCGTTTGAACCGATCAGTTTCAAGGGGATCAGCGAGGGTCTGTGGCCGATCCTCTATGGCTCTTTTCTCTCCGTGGGGTTAGCCTACACGCTGCAGGTGGTTGCTCAGCGCACTGCGGACCCCGCCCATGCTGTGATCATTCTCAGCCTGGAGGGCGCTTTTGCCGCGTTGGGTGGGTGGCTGGTGCTGCAAGAGGTGTTGACTCCCAGGCATCTGGCAGGGGCGTTCCTGATATTAACCGGAACGTTGATCTCACAATTTCTGGGAAACACTCATGCCAGCGTGCAAATGTCTGCAGAATCGGTTTCGGCTGGGCGATCTGAAGAAAATAAGTGATAAGATAATGGATATTGGATGATGGACGCTGATGGTCAAATTGAGAAGGAGATGGCATGGCTGAGAAAATCATCTTAGATGTGGATACGGGTTCTGATGATGCTGTTGCGATCATGACAGCGATTCTCTCACCAGAGATTCAACTGGAAGCCGTTTGCACGGTTGCTGGGAACAAGGACATCGAAAAGACGACGGAAAATACGCTCCGTGTGATTCAACTGATGGACGCTGATGTGCCGGTCTATCGCGGGTGCGGGGGTCCGCTGGTGAAATTCCTGCGCGAAGATCGCGTGCCGATCCGCATGGCAAAATTGAAACTCGAGGTTGACGGGAAAGAAATCCAGATGCACTCCGATTATTTGGATCTTCCTGCAGCGTCGTTGGCTGCACAAGCGGTGCCAGCCCCTGTGTTCTATCTGGATTACCTTCGGAACGCTACAGAGCCGGTCACGCTTGTCGCGGTCGGACCGCTGACGAATCTGGCGGTGGCGTTCATGCTGGACCCAACAATCGTTGAAAAGATCAAGCGAATTGTGATCATGGGTGGGGGATACCAGGTGACCAATGCATCGCCTACGGCAGAATTTAATATCTGGTTTGACCCCGAAGCCGCCCAACGAGTGTTGAACAGCGGAGCGCCGGTTTATTTTGTGCCGCTGGATGCCACCCATGCTGCCTGTGTTTCAAAGGCCGATTGCGCAGAGCTGCGCAGGATTGGAACGGATGCCAGTGTCTTTGCTGCTAAATTAATTGAGCAAAGAATCGTGATGCACAATGCCTTTCAGCCGCTTGCTGTTCCTGACGCAGCGGCTGTCCACGATGCCCTGGCGGTTTGTTTTGTGATTGACGAAGCTGTGCTGCAGGATGTTCGCCCGGTGCGCTGTGAAATTGGCTTCCGGGATTTATCTGAAGGGCAGACGGTGATTGACCAGCGCTATTATACAGAAGAAAAGAATTGTTTCTTTGCTTTTGACGCGGACCGAAAAAGATTTATCGATTTGCTCTGCAGCACTTTTACAATGGGCAAATGAATCTGGTCTTACCTGGCTCGGCAAAATCATCCCACACAATTGGCAGTCCTTAATCCTTTATTGAGGTGGATCTTTTCATGAAGTCAGGTCCTGTGCTGCATAGTGTTCAATCAGGGGGTCAATTCGATCATAAAATGCCCGCAGAAATCGTTTAAGGAAAGGGTCATCTCGATACGTCGTGTAATATTTCCCGATCTGCTCCACCATTTCCCCCGGCAGACTCATTCTCAGCATTTCCAAATCCGAAATATCCGGCGGCTTGCGTAAATAGGTAGAAAGTGTGGTATGCCAGAGGCGCACCATTCCCTCACTGACGCCAAACTGCAGTTCCTGCGGCAAAATTGTCTCAAAGTAATGGCAGATTGGCGCCCAATCCGTCAGCTTTTCGTAAAGGTTGGCATCCTGGAGGATTTTCATTGTGTGGATCATGGGGGTGTTGTGTGGAAAGCGCTGGAAAACCTGGTCTTTATGATCCTGTAAATGGATATTCCACAGGTGATCTACCAGGCTGTGAAAATATACGCCGGCAAAAAAGGAAGGTGCGGCTTGGATTTCACACAGAGATAAATGTTTGATGTGGGTTCTGTTTCGGTCTATTTTTCCTGGATAGCGAATGTCTGGAAAACAGGTGCCGATGATAAACGTCTCAAAATCATGATCGTTGAAATATTGAGCATGGAGCTTGTGAGCAACGAGAATGTGGGTGGCAGGCCAGGGCATAGAGTCATTTTACCGGAAAATCGGTGGCTTAATGTTTACAGGTTTTGTGAATATAATTGATTTATCAGGCAGGATAGGCAGATCATGAAGGATTGGAAAAATTTTGAGCAATAATGGTTTTCAAGAGTCGGTCAAATCCCTTTTGGGGATTGACCTTTCCAAAGCACAGCTGGCTGCACTAAAAATTTATGAAGAAGAGCTGCTGGAATGGAACGAGCGAATCAGTCTGACGGCGATTCGTGATGAGGAAGGCGTTCGCACCAAACATTTTCTGGATTCGCTGACGGTTCTTTTAGCCTGGGACCGAAAAGCGCCCCCTGCTCGGCTGATCGATATCGGCACGGGGGCTGGCTTTCCGGGGCTGGTGTTAAAGCTGATCTGGCCTGAAACGCAGATCACGTTGGTGGAATCGGTGCAAAAAAAGGCAGATTTTTGTCGCCATGTGGTGGAGCGGTTGGGTCTTTCCAAAGTGGACGTGCTCACACAAAGAGCAGAGGTGGTGGGGCAGGATCCTGATCACCGCCATGGCTACGACCTGGCAGTGGCGCGGGCTGTGGCACGCATGCCGATCTTGATGGAATACCTGCTACCGCTGGTACATCGCAATGGGTTGGTCATGGCAATGAAAGGTGAAAGCGCACCCGCAGAAACCCACGCTGCAGCAAATGCCATCAAAGTATTAGGTGGTCAGCTGAACAAATTGGTGCAAGTTGAACTGCCAGGTGTGGTGGAGGAACGCTTTATCGTGGTGGTCAAAAAAATCGCCCGCACGCCTGAGGAATATCCTCGGAGAACAGGGGTACCGACGAAAAACCCGCTTCTTTAGTGATTTCTTATCATACTTCTTAATGGTAAACTGAGTGCACAATGGAAGACCAATTACAAAGAAATAATAAACAAGAAGAAATTGAACGCTGTTTAAAACTGATCCAATCCCGGAACCCTCGTGACCGATCTTATGCTGCCAAACGTTTGGGGGAATTGAAAGCCAGACCAGACATCTTAATGTCCTTGATGGATGATCCAAATGGATTCGTTCGCTCTGCCTCAGCCGAGGCGTTGGGTCGGTCGGTGGAGCTGCCTGCCCCTGAGGTGGTTTCTCACCTATTGGCGGCTATTGACGATCCCAACAATTATGTCTGTGCTGCAGCCATCAATTCGCTCGGGCTGCTTCAAGCCGAACAGGCGGTTCCTCAGATCGAAGCCTGTCTAACGGATTCCCCTCCGATCATAGTTCAATCTGCCATTTTGGCTTTGGCAAGAATTGCACCCTCAAAAATTCAGGATCGGCTGCCCGAATTAATGATGTCTGATGAATACCTGATCCATCTGGCAGCAACCCGGGCTTGCGGTTGGCTTTCGTATCAGGAATGCGGGCAAAAGGTGCTGCAGGCTTTACGCGAATTTTTGGATGCAAAGGACATGGAAGATCTCAAGCTACCCAAATTGTATATTGAGGTCTTGGCAAGGCTGGATGTGAAGGAAGCTATTCCGCTCCTCGTTGAAATTGCTGAACGTGATGTGGGACTGCGCGGTGTGGCGGTGGAAGCACTGGTGGAGATGAACGCAGAAGAAGCCGCAGCGGTGCTCTCACCGTTGCTCAGTGACCCCAGCAACCGTCTGCGCCGCAACCTGATTGAAATGATGATGCAAGCAGATTATGACACCGCGCTGCCTCTGGTTCGTCCGTTGCTGAAGGACAGTGCGATCACTGTGCGCGAGACTGCACTGGCAGCCATTTCCAAATGGCAAGACCAGGTTTCGGTCGAGGACGTCCGCCAGATTGCATACAATGACCCCAATCCCTTTGTGCGTCCCCAGGCTGTCCTCACGTTGGTCAAACTTTTGGGACAGGATGCATTGCAGGACCTGGTGGATTTTTCCGAGGATTTAAACTTGCATGTTCGCAGAGCAGCTGCCCAGGGCTTTGCGGAGATGGATAAACTGACGCCAGCAGCAAGGGCTGCCCTGATCCAGCTGTCGAATGATGAGGATACAGCAGAATTTGCCCAGGAAGCACTGAAAATTCATGAAATGAGCGCCCTTACGCCGCTTCCTGTAGCCCTCCCACCGCAAAGGGTATTGCCAGTCCCAGAGGATCTGGTTGAACAGGCGGATCTGCTGCTCGATTTACTCAGTAGCTGGCAGCGTTCGCTTCCCAATTTTCAAAAGCAATTTGGGCTTGAGGAGCTTTCAGATATTGACCGAGCGCTTTCCACGCTGATTGTCTACCTGCGCGAAGCGGAAAACGGACATTTGTAAATAGACTTTTATCATCAGGTAAGGATCAACATTCGGGGAATTTTCTATTTTTTGTTGACACGTTAAGATTTCCGCTAAAACCCATATTTCTTCAGTAAATCCTGCAAATCCTTTGGATCGTCAACCCACACCTCGGTATATCCGCAGTTGGCACAGCAGTAACGAGTCACCTTGATGGTTTTGAAAGAGGAGGGGGGCTTTGCGCCGCTCAACATTGCCGGCGGATGGATATCACCGGGTAATCGTAGCACTTCCTGAGATCGGCATTTGGGGCATTGCATATTTTTCATTTGATGGCTTCCTTTCAGGCAGCATGGGATTATTTTCTTAATCTTTCTTGATTTCCCCCTGATTTTACGCGATCGAAACTCTCAAAAACTCACAGGTTCTCACGCTTGGCATTACGGAAGCCACAGCGGCCTGGCGCCATTCTCTATCAGAAGCTCACGCTGACGTGTTTTCCAGTTCCAGCGCCAGATAGAAACGTCCACGCCAGAACTGCTGAATTCGGTTCGCTGATAAACCAGGTTTTCGCCCCAGGGGTCCCACTGGTAAGTTGAAAAGGTTGCCGATGGATCGCCATCTACCAGGATTGGGTTCAGACCGTGCAGTGAAAGAACCCAGAGCGCCCGGCTGATCCCGGTGTTCACAGGACGCAGGCTAACCGCGATCCAGTTGCCATCTGGCGACATGCGAGGCTGGCTGAAATCGGTATCGGTGCTTTCCTCCCCAAGAGCGAATTGAAAGGTTTGCGATTCAAGATCCAGGCGGTAGATTTCGACAAAGGGCTCATTTTCCGCCGGCAGCACGTCTGTGAACAGGATTTGTTTGCCATCAGGTGACCAATCCCCTGAGCCAGAAAGGGTGCGTGGGATGGCTGATTCCTGCGAGGTGGACAATTCTAAAATTCGGATGGCTTTTTGCGTTGTATCATAGGTGGCTAACCGCTTGCCATCAGGAGAAAAAGCAGGCGAATGACCAAAGGCAAACACGCTCTGGTAAAGCGCTTGGGTTTCACCGGAGTCGACGTCCACCGTCCAGATTTGTGCTGGCGAATAACCGCCGGTCTCGGGGTTGAAGACTTCGCGGGTATAGGCGATCCAGGCCGTATCCATTGACCAGGCAGGGGCGCCACACCGGTCCTGGCTGCAGTCGAGCAGCTTGCGCTGATTACCACCGTCACGCCCCATGACCCATAGATCACTCCCACCAGTGTCGTTTTGCACAGTGTAAGCAATGGAATCTCCGCTGCGTTCAATTGAAAATTCAAGCACATGGCCACCGGTACGACTCAACTGGAATGGGGAGCCGTCCTCGGGTGAGTAACGCCAAATTTCGCCGCTTTCGCCCATGGGCACATAATAGATCAACGCAGGTTGGCGCACAGAGAAGGACCAGCTTTTATCCACTGGGATCGCTTCGCCGCTGGTGGTTAGCAGGTCGCCGGACAGGCGAGCCTGGTAGGTTGTGTCTTGTGCAAAGGGCTGGATAGGGCGGAACCAGAACGTGGTGTCCTGCCAGAGGAATTCGCCCTCCACCTCAGGCGAGATGGAAAAAACGTTTTCGACGCTTTCTGGCTCCATAGGTTGGGAGAAAGCGACGCCTATCCAGCCAAAGGCGCTGATGTCTGTGCTGGGGTTGGGATGGGTTTGGGCAATCAGGGGCGGATGGGAGAAACTCTGGCAGCCAGCCGTTAGCAGGAGAATGGCAAACAGCATCCCCAACCAGCCCCTTTTGCGATAGTTTCGTTCGAATTTGATGAGCATAACACTCCTTACGTGCTGTGCCTAATTATACGGTGCTGGAGAAAAAGTCAATCGAATCGGGCAGTTTTCTGGAATAAGCTAAAAAAGACATCATACCAGTTTCAGCTTTGACGTCTCCTCACAGCAGCTGCGAGATTTTGCTGAAATGGCGGATATCGAATGCCTGGTGATTGATACAGATACCCGAGTCCACGATTTCAAGAATCAACTGCACTGGAACATGGCCTATTACAGGTAGACCATCGGTCCCTGGTTGGAGAAAACGAAAACAGCGGTCTGTGTTCAAAACAGACCGCTGTGTTTATGAGTTTGTGATTATTGTGCGCTCAGGGAGCTTGTGTGGCAGTGGGTGCCAGTGTGTTGGTGGCTGTTGGCACAGGGGTAACGATCCGCACCGGGATGACCAGAATGTCGCCAATCTTGATGTCGTTGGCGTCTTCCATCGCGTCCAGGTTATTTGCGGCGCGGTATTTATTGGTCTCCTGGATGATACGCTCAACCGTGCTCAGGAACTGTTCCGCCAGCGCGTACAGGCTGTCATCAGGACGGACGGTATATTCGATCAGCGTGCCCGCCGCAATATCATCCGGAAGTGGTGTGGGCGTGGGCAATTCTTGCCCGGGTGCAGGGATCAGGATGGTTTCGCCCGGTGTGATGAAACATCCGCCAGTCAGGTTATTCAGTGCCAGCAAGACTTCAATATCCACCTCAAATTCTGCCGCGATGTCAAAACAGTTATCGCCTTCCTGAACCTCATACTCAAAGGGTGCATTGGGTGTGGGCGTGAAGGTGATGGTCGGCGTGAGGGTCGGTGTGAAGGTCATTGTCGCTGTCGCAGTTGGCGTGACCGGGGTGGGTGTGGGTGTTTCGGTGGGGGTGGGCGTTTTGCTTTTGAACAGCGAAATTTGCATGCCGCTGCCGCCGCCTGTCAGATAAACAATCAGCAGCACAATACCCGCAATCGCCAGCAAAATGGCGATGGCGCCGATGATATAAGGACCCAACTTTTGTTTTTTTCTATAGGAAGAAATGACATTCTTCGCATCTTTTTTGCTCATAAGATTTCCTTTATAATTTCGGACCAATCCAGCAGGGCTTGCAGAGTTCTTTGTGGCGTTTCCGTTTGATGCTTTTATTTTAACCGAAAAGGTTCCTTTGGTCGAGTCTGTGAATACTTATAAAATGAAACAGATTCAATAAATTATAAAATAGAAGCGGAATTGGGAATTATTCTGATTCTACCTGAGCCTTCTCTTTTCTGCAATCCAGCATG
>Ga0334882_1002732_pt1 | contig 17338 bp, 16 predicted proteins | sample GraSluR1_MG_5_FD_207226 | JGI IMG/M metagenome (GOLD analysis project Ga0334882, IMG submission 207226) | Sludge microbial communities from methane-producing bioreactor in Wageningen University, Netherlands - Granular Sludge_15_04-R1 | ecosystem: Engineered > Bioreactor > Anaerobic >...
TTTTGTTATTAAGGAAGGAAAAAAGATTATTGCACTGATTCAATCTTCTTTTGTGGTGACTAATTATCAAACAAAAGAAAGAGAAGTAAAGGCATTAATTAAAGCCAGTCAAGAACTAAATTGCTCAAATTTAGTAATTATTACTTACAACGAAGAAGTGGAAGAAATTATTAAAGATAAAAAAATTAAATATATTCCAATATGGAAATGGCTATTGGAAGAATATCATGTTTTGTGAAATTGTGAAGCCTGACCCTGATATTTTTCTAAAAGATAATTTGACTATTACATATTCAAGTAGTTATAATGAAGTTAGTTCATTTTGTGAACAGTAACATCTATTTTAATAAGATTTATGGAATAGTACCAATAGAAATAGCTTCTTTAAATCATTTTTAAGGAGAATATGAATGAGTAGTGAAAAGCATCTTGATGCACTATTGGAACTGGAAAAGAACCCTTCAACAAACCAGCGTTCGTTATCTCAAAAATTAAATATTTCTTTAGGTTTAACCAACGAAATCCTGCAAAACCTTATCCATCGCGGCTGGGTAAAAGCCAACAAGCTGAAAGGGAGAAAATGGCTGTACCTGATTACACCCGCTGGAATGTCCAAGGCCACCCAATTTGCATTTCAACGTTTCCAGGAAACCCAGAAATACTTCTGGGATGCTGAAAACATTATTATTAGCTTACTGGAAAGATTGCACCATAAGGGGAAAGAGAAAATAATTATTCTGGGGAAAAATCAATACACCAAACTAATAATCCTGGCATCTACCGATTCTCCCATTGAATTAACCATGATTATATCTGATGAGCAATCCCAAAAGAACTTCTTAGGGCATCAAGTTGTTTCCATATATGAATTTACAAAAAAAATAAACCAATTAGCCGAAGAATACGAGGATACCATTATAATATCCGTTGACCGGGAATTAAGAAAATCACTATTATCAAAAATATCTAAAAACATTAATGATATTAAGAGTAATGAAGAATCAATCATTGATATTATCAACATTGATGACTTAATCAAAAAATACATCACCAGCCAGCATAACAATGTTGCAAATAATAAGGAAATAAAGTAAAATATATTATCGTTCACATTTTGAACAATAACAATGAGATAGTTTGTTTTAATCAGACTAATCTAACTTTTTAGAAAATTTAAAAAGTAAATTTATTATTAAATAGTATTAATGTCTTTTTGAATATTTATTTTATAGATATATTCTCAAAAAATAAAAAAGTTGAGGAATTTAATAAAAATGATACACCTTCTGATTACAGGTGAAAATAGCTATATAGGGAATAGTTTTGAGAATTATTTAAGAAATAGGTCAAAGAACTATTCTATAGACAAAATAAGCATGAAAGATGGAAATTGGACAAATGAAGACTTTTCCAAATATGATGTTGTTTTTCACGTTGCAGGGATAGCTCATATCTCGCAAAAAAAGAATATGGAAGAATTATATTATAGAATAAATCGAGATATGACTATCAAAATAGCAGAAAAAGCAAAAAAAGATGGAGTAAAACAATTTATTTTTATGAGCAGTATTATTGTTTACGGGGATAGCTCATGTAATAAAAAACTAATTTCCAAAGACACAATTCCAAATCCAAGTAACTTTTATGGGAATAGTAAGTTACAAGCAGAACAAGGGATAAAGTTACTGAATGATCATAATTTTAAAGTAGTAATTATTAGATCTCCAATGGTATATGGAAAAGGATCAAAGGGGAATTATCCTATACTTTCAAAAGCTGCCAAAAAACTACCAATATTTCCCGATATAGATAATGAAAGAAGTCTGATACATATTGATAATTTGTGTGAAATTATAAAACTAATGATAGATAACGAGGAAAATGGTGTTTTTTTCCCACAAAATGAAGAATACGTAAAGATTAGTGAAATGGTACGTTTAATTGCGGAAGTAAATGGGAAAAGAATAAAAATGACTAAAATATTCAATCCAATAATTAAAATGTTATGCCTAAGAGTAGGATTAATTTCAAAAGTATTTGGTAATTTGGTATATGAAAAGAGCCTGTCTATATACAAAAAAAATTATATGATTAGAGACTTTAAGGAATCAATTGGAATCTCTGAGTTAAATTCAGATAATAGGTAGTAATATTAAATGATAAAAGTGCTAATTCTTGCCTCAGTTGCTTCAATGATTGATCAATTTAATATGCCAAATATAATTCTTTTACAACAACTTGGCTATGATGTGCATGTTGCAGCAAATTTTAAATATGGAAATACAAGTTCAAAGCAGCGTATTGATAATTTTAAAAAAGAGCTAAAAGAGTTAAATGTTACTTTTTATCATGTAGAATTTTCTAGAAAAGGTTCAAGCATAATAAACAATATCCGGGCCTTCAAACAAATTAATATTTTAATGAAGAAGAATAGATATAAATTTGTTCATTGTCATTCTCCTATAGGAGGGCTGTGTGGAAGAATTATTGGCCATATGACAAAAACAACAGTTATTTATACGGCTCATGGATTTCATTTTTATAAAGGAGCACCCTTAATTAATTGGTTGATATATTATCCGGCTGAAAAATGGTTGGCCAGAAACACCGATGTTTTAATTACAATTAATAAAGAAGATTATTGTAGAGCAAAGAACTTTAAAGCCAAGAAAATTAAATATCTCCCAGGCGTTGGGGTAGATATAGATAAATTCAAAAATATTGAATTTGACAAAGAAAAAAAACGAAAATCGATAGGTATTAATATAGATGATTTTATGATTATCTCAGTTGGAGAATTAAACAAAAATAAAAATCATCAAGCCATTATTAAAGCGGTAGCTAAATTAAAAAATGAAAAGATTAAATATATTGTTTGCGGTCAAGGTCCATTAGAAAATGAGCTAAGAGGTTTAACAAATGCACTAAGAATAGATAACCAGGTTAAGTTTTTAGGTTTTAGAAAGGATATAGTAGAATTAATGAATGTTGCAGACTTATTTGCATTTCCTTCATATAGGGAAGGTCTATCTTTATCATTAATGGAAGCAATGGCTAGTGGGTTACCAGTAGTATGTTCTAAGATAAGAGGTAATATAGAGCTTATCGAAGAGGGAAAAGGTGGATACTTAATAGACCCCAAAAAACCTCTAGAATTTGCAGATAAGATCAACAAACTTTATAAGGATAGAAAACTTAGAAATTCGTTTGCCGGTAATAACTATAACCACATAAATAATTTTTCTATAAAAAATGTAATAGATAAAATATCGCAAATTTACAAGGAGTTGTAATTGTATGAATTTATATGAAAAAATCAAAAACAGAGAAGAGAAAATTTCAATTGTGGGTCTTGGTTATGTTGGAATTCCAATCGCAGCTGCATTTGCTAAGAAAGTCAATATTATAGGATTTGATATTAGTAATGAGAAGGTTGAATTATACAAAAAAGGAATCGATCCGACTAAAGAGGTTGGAAATGATGCAATTAAAGAAACAACAGTAGAATTTACAGCAGATGAATCAAAACTTCAAACAGCCAAGTTTCATATAGTTGCGGTTCCTACCCCTGTAAATGAAGATCATACACCTGATTTAATGCCTGTTGAATCAGCAAGTAGAATAGTAGGTAGAAATCTTACAAAAGGTTCAGTTGTTGTATTTGAATCTACTGTTTACCCAGGTGTTACGGAAGAAATTTGTATTCCAATTCTTGAGGCAGAATCCGGAATGAAATGTGGCCAGGATTTCAAAGTAGGTTATTCCCCAGAGAGAATTAATCCTGGTGACAAAGAACATAGGATAGAGACAATCGTAAAAGTTGTTTCTGGTATGGACAAAGAGTCTATTGACATCATCGCGAATGTATATAGCTTAGTTGTTAATGCTGGAATATATAGGGCAGAATCTATAAAAGTCGCCGAAGCCGCAAAGGTTATTGAAAACTCACAAAGAGATATCAATATTGCATTTATGAATGAGCTTTCGATTATCTTTAATAAAATGGGAATTGATACAAAAGAAGTCCTTAATGCTGCAGGAACTAAGTGGAACTTCCTAAACTTTTTCCCAGGACTAGTTGGAGGTCACTGTATTGGTGTAGACCCATATTATCTAACCTACAAAGCTGAAAAGTTAGGATACCATTCACAAATCATTCTTTCAGGAAGAAGAATTAATGATGATATGGGCAAATATGTAGTTGAGAATCTAATTAAAAATCTTATAAAAGAAAACGTTCCAGTGAAAGATGCAAAAGTAGCAATTCTAGGCTTTACGTTTAAAGAAAACTGCCCTGATACTAGAAATACTAGAGTTATTGATATTGTCAATGAGCTCAATGAATATGGAATCAATCCGATGATTGCAGATCCGGAAGCCGATGCTGAGGAAGCAAAACATGAGTATGGAATAGTGTTTGATTCAGTAGAAGACATTAAAGAGATGGATGCAGTTGTTGTAGCTGTTGGACATGACCAATTCTTAAGATTCAACCAAGAAGACTTCAACAAGATGTTTAAAGAGGGAGCTAATGGAAGAAAAGTGTTGCTTGATATTAAAGGAATATTAAACAGAAAAGAGTATGAATCAGCAGGATATAAGTATTGGAGACTTTAAGAAAAGGTAGAACATATCATGGGATATGAAAATATAGAATTTGAAAAAGATAGCTTATTTCTCGTAACAGGTGGGGCTGGTTTCATTGGTTCCAATTTATGCGAAGTTTTATTAAATAAGGGCTATAAGGTTCGTTGTTTGGATGACCTTTCCAATGGAAAACAAGAAAACGTAGATATATTCATAGAAAATCCTAACTATAAATTTATCAAAGGAGATATCCGTAATCTGAACACATGTATTAAAGCCTGCAAAGCTGTGGATTATGTTCTACATCAAGCTGCCTGGGGAAGTGTTCCTAGGAGTATTGAAAAGCCGTTGCTCTACGAAGAAATAAATATCAGAGGAACACTCAATATGATGGAAGCAGCAAGGAAAAATGGAGTAAAGAAGTTTGTTTATGCATCAAGTTCTTCTGTTTATGGTGACGAACCTAATCTTCCAAAACAAGAAGGTCGGGAAGGAAATTTGCTATCACCATACGCCATAACCAAAATGGTAAGTGAGGAGTACGGGAAAATTTATTCAAAACTTTATGGGTTGGATACTTATGGCCTTCGTTATTTTAATGTATTTGGAAAAAGGCAAGACCCAAATGGGGCATATGCAGCAGTAATTCCGAAGTTTATAAAACAGCTACTTAATAATGAACAGCCTACAATAAATGGGGATGGTAAACAAAGCCGAGACTTTACTTATATTGAAAATGTGATTGAAGCAAATCTAAAATCATGTAAAGCATCTTCTGAGGCTGCAGGTGAAGTTTTCAATATCGCATATGGTGGTAGAGAATATTTGATTGATGTTTATAATTCACTTTGTAAAGCTCTCGGAAAAGATATCGAGCCAATCTTTGGGCCAGATAGAAAAGGTGACATTAAGCATAGCAATGCTGATATTAGCAAAGCGAAAGAAATGCTTGGTTATAGTCCAAGTTGGAGTTTTGATAGAGGAATTGAAGCAGCAATAGAATGGTATAAAGATAATTTATAGAAGATTGTTAGGAGTTTTTTAAATGAACAGCAAATCAAGAGCAGCTTTTAAAGGTAGAGTAATAATGAAAATAAAAAATAGCAGAATTTTATACAGCATATACTATTATTTAGGATCATTTTTCATTAATTTATTAAAAATATTTGTTATACCAAATGATAAATTGATTCTTTTCATATCATATGGAGGAAAACGATATGATGATAGTCCAAAGGCAATAACTGAAGCTATATTAAAAGATCACAGATTTAATAACTATAAGTTAGTTTGGGCATTTATTGATCCAAACAGGCATAATATTAATTCGAGAATAGAAAAAGTTAGTGTAGACTCTTTTAGTTATTATATCAATGCTATTAAAGCAAGAGTTTGGATAACAAATGTGGGGGTTGAAAGAGCTCTCAATCTTAAAGGTAAAAATACACTCTACATAAATACTTGGCACGGAACACCAGTCAAGAAAGTAGGGAAAGACCTCAAGGATACTTTATTTACTTTTACATCAAAACATGAAAGCAAATATGATTACTTCTGTATTCAAGGAGAGTATGAAAAAAAAATATATAATAGAGCGTTTAATATTCCAGAAGCTAATTTGGTATTAACAGGACTACCTAGAAATGATGTACTTATAAATTTTGATAATATTACTCTCAATAGTATAAAAAGGAAGCTGAAACTGCCAATAGATAAAAAAATTATTCTTTATGCACCAACTTTTAGAGAATTTAAGAATTATCAATTTAAAACTCCAATTGACTGGGAAAAATGGGAGCACCGTCTATCTGATAAATATGTAGTAGTATTAAGAGTACACCATGCTGTTGTTGGATTCATGAATATAAATAATATGGATGAATTCATATATAATTATTCTTCCTATCCTGATCTAAACGATTTGATGATAGTATCTGATCTTTTAATATCTGATTATTCAAGTATTTTCTTTGATTACTCAATCCTTGGGAAACCAATGTTATGCTACGCCTATGATTATGAAGAATATTCTAAAAAAAGAGGCTTATATTTTGACATACGTAAGGAAATTCCTGGAGGATTTTTATCAGAAGATGAACTAATAGATCAAATTATTAAAATGGATTATGAAAGTGCAAGAATATCTACTGAAGATTTCAAAAATAAATATATTGATGACTATGGTGAAGCAACCAAGAAAGTAGTCGATTTAGTATACAGAAATTTATAATAGAAACGTGGATTAATATGAAGTGTTTAATATGTCATGATAGTAAATTATACTATTATAATTATAGATATTACAAAACCACTATGAGTGGGACACATTATGCCAGGTACTTACAAATATCAAATAGTTTAAAATTATTGATGCGAACCGAGCCTGTCAATATTGAAGATACAAGTAAATTAAATGAGGTATCTTTAACAAATACTGAAATTGTTAGTTGTCCCTCAATTATGACTCTAAAAGACTTATTGAAAAATAAACAAAAGGTAAAAAAAATTATAAGCAATGAAATTGATACTGTTGATTTTTTAGTTTTGAAAGCACCGGGTTTTTATGCAAATATAGCCGCTAAACTGGCTCAAAAGAAACAAAAGCCCTACATTGTTGAGGTAGGTGGTTGTGCTTGGGATGCATTATGGAATCATGGTTTAAAAGGAAAGTTGATCGCTCCGATTCATTATTATAAAACTAAACAATTGGTAAGTGAGGCTACACATGTATTATATGTTACAAAGGAGTTTTTACAAAAACGATATCCTACCAGAGGAAAGAGTGTAAATTGTTCCAATGTAGAATTGCTTAGTTTTGATGAACAAACACTTATCAACAGAATTAGTAAGATTAAGAATTACTCGGATGACCAAGTGCTTGTAATTGGAACAGTAGGACCGGTAGATGTAAAATATAAAGGTCAACAATTCATAATAAAAGCTTTAGCACATCTCAAAAATCAAGGAATAAAAAATTTTGAGTATCAATTAGTTGGAGGAGGAGATAATTCTTATCTATTTTCGTTGGCAAACAAACTTAAAGTTAATAGACAAGTTAGGTTTATAGGAACAATGCCACATGAAAAGTTAATGAACTGGTTTGAAGAAATTGATATTTACGCTCAACCGAGCCTAACTGAAGGATTGCCTAGAGCATTAATTGAAGCAATGAGCAAGGGATTACCATCAGTTGGTACAAGAGTTGGGGGGATTCCAGAATTGTTAGATAAAAATTTAACTTTTAGAAAGGGTAAAACAATTATTAATGAAATAGAAAAGTTATTTACATCATTTAATAAAAAAAATATGCTTCAACAAGCAAAACGTAATTTTAATGAGTCAAAAAAATATGATTCTAATATAATAAGAAAGAGAAGAGAAGATTTTTATAGAAGTTTTATTAAAGACAATTTCAAGTAAAGATTCATGAATACTTATTAATGTGGTATTTTTTGTTTAATGTAAATATTTTGTGAGTTTTATATTATGAGCAAAAAAACATTATAGTATTGCAATTTTATTCCTATAGCTAGTATTGACGTTTTGTGGAAAATTAAGTAAAGGTATAATTCTGAAAGTAGGGTTAATAAAGATGGTGAGAGTTTTGCACATAGTTACAAGTATGAATAGAGGTGGCCTGGAAACATTGATTATGAATATTTATAGAAAAATTAATAGATCAAAAATACAATTTGATTTTTTGGTTCATACTAATAATGAAGGTGCTTATGATGAGGAAATACGTAATCTAGGCGGGAAGCTTTATAGAGTAACACCAAGATCAAAAGGGATATTAAAAAATAAAAGAAATTTAATAGATTTCTTTAAAAGCCATACAGAATATAGAATTATTCACCAGCATGTAAGCTCACTCACCTACATTGAACCAATAAGAATAGCGAAAAAATTCAATGTTCCAGTTCGGATTATTCATGGACATAATACTAAGCAAGGTGGGCACAAAATCCATAAATATATTCATTATACAAATAAATTGTCAATAAAAAAAGCAGCTACACATTTTTTTGCTTGTTCGGAGGACGCAGCTAATTGGATGTTTGGTCCACATGAATTATTCAATATAAATTATACAATTATAAATAATGGTATTGACTCTGAAAGATTTTCATTCAATTTAGGGTTAAGAAATGAAGTAAGAAATGAGTATAATATTAATGATAGATTTGTCATAGGGCATTTAGGAAGATTTGCATATCAAAAGAATCATAGATTTATACTTGAAGTGTTTAATGAAGTCAAGAAAGTAGAAAATAGTGCAGTATTATTATTGGTAGGAGATGGAAAACTCAAAAGCGAAATAATAAATAAAATCAAAGAAGAAAATCTCGAAGATAGTGTTATATTTACGGGTGTAGTATCAAATACAGAGGCTTTGTTAAATGCAATGGATGTATTTTTATTTCCTTCTATATATGAAGGTCTGGGTATAGCACTTATAGAAGCTCAATCAACGGGGATTAAGTGTTTTGCCTCAACTGCAGTTCCAAAAGAAGTAATGATAACAAATAATATAAAAAGAATTTCTTTGCAAGAACCTGCTTCTAGATGGGCCAGAGAAATTCTTGCTTATAAAAATGGTTATTTTAGAGAAGGTCAAATGCAACAAATAAAAACAAACAAATATGATATTAGCGAAGTATCATACTGGCTCGAAGAATTATATGAAAATGTTTTATTGCATAGATGAATATATTTTTAAATTGAATTTATAGAGTATTGAATGAGCATAAATAATAATACAGATAAGAAACTTCCGTTAAAGGTGAATTTTTCTTGGAATTTTCTAGGGAATATAGTTTTTTCATTTGGTCAATGGGCAATTTTGGCTATATTAACGAAATTAGTGATTGTCGAAGAAGTAGGTAATTACTCATATGCTGTTGCTTTTACGGCTCCATTTGTACTATTTTTTCAAATGCAGATGAGGTCTATACAAATTACTGATACAAATGATGAATACAGTTTTAATGATTACTTTGGGGCCAGGATTATATCAAGCATAACTAGTTTAATTTTTATTATTATTATGAGTTTAGTATTCGGAAATGATATACCAATGACGATATTAATTGCAAGTGTTACTTTGTTAAAATTAAGCGATTCAATAAGTGATATATTTTACGGCTTATTTCAAAAGCATGAGTATATGAAGCATATCGCCATATCTATGATAATTAAATCAATTATTACAGTTTTATTCTTTTTTCTTGTGCTTAGAATAACTAAGAGTATCATAATTAGTGTTCTGTTTATAACTATATTGAAATCATTGATTATAATTATATATGATTTTTATAAAGCGCGTAATTACACTAAGGTGAATCCTGTTTTTAATAATTATATATTAATTAAACTTTTAAAAGTATCGTTCCCATTGGGATTAATGTCATTGCTAATATCGTTAGACTCAAATATTCCTAAATATGTAATTGAACACTTTGAGGGGGTAGAGAGCTTAGGTTATTTTTCTGTATTATCGTATATCAACATGGCTGGCGGACAAATGATAACTTCCATATCTCAAGCGTCAACACCAAGACTTGCTGTTTTATATACATATAATAATAAGAAAATGTTTATTAGAATGCTTATAAAATTAACTATGATTGGATTTGCGATCGGTGTAACTTCTATACTATTTGTTTTATTATTTGGGGAAGAATTCATTAGTATTTTGTATAGTAAAGAATATGCAAATCATATGAATGTTTTTATTACTATAATGATCGCAGGTGCAATTAATTACACTGCGTCGTTTTTGGGTAACGGTATGACTGCTGCAAGAGCCTTTAAAATACAGCCGTTCTTGGGAATTATTTGGGTATTAACATCTTTAGCTATATCTGTTGTAATGGTGCCCACATTTGGCTTATTAGGTGGGGCAATTGCACTTGTGATTTCAGCTATAGTTAAACTTGTGAGTAAAGCAGTAGTCATTTTTAATATTGTTAAGCTTTAGAACAAACACAGCAATTAAGGAGATATACCGAATGAATGGAGTAAAAACCAATAATAAAACTATAACATTATTTTTTACCCTTGTAATATCCATTGGTATGTTTTTTGTTTCAAATATATTATTTTATTATGGTGTAGGTTCATACAGTACAATATTTTTTAATATTTTTGTTTTATTTACATTCATTATTATATTTGTAATTTGGAATAAAATATTTTCGGAATCAATAGTTGAACCGATAAACTTGCTTATATATGTGCAGTTTATTTTTTTGGGTTCTAATCCGTTGCTTAAGATTTTAGGGATTGAATCAAACGATTATTTTGTTGGGTATAATTTAACAAATAATGACTACAATTTGACTAATGTACTTATATCACTTGGGGTAATATTCTTTTTGTTAGGTGCAATAATTGGTAAAATAAAAAAAAATAATATAGCAGAAGTTGCAAAAAAAGTATTTTTTAAAAATATATATCTTCAGTGGTCTGGTTTTTTAATTCTGATTGTTGGGGTTTGTTCATTAATAATTGACTTTGATATAAGATGGCTAATTTCAACTTATCAAAATTTTGGTTCTATGACTATATGGCGATTACTTTGGACAATATGTTTACCATCAAGTGGTTTTTTGTTAATGTCAGTAAAAAGCAAAAAAATTATTATGATAGGATTTCTCGTATTATTATTTTTAAGTGGAGTATACATTTTAATGGGCAATAGGGGATATTCAATTTCGATTCTGTTAGTTTTGCTATGGCTTTATGATAAATCAATTAAAAAAATAACAAAAATGAAATTTTTAGTAATCAGTTTAATAATTGTTATATTAGTTAGCATTTTTTTCCAAATGAAAACAATGACATTGATAGAAAAATTAAATGTTTTGCAATATACTAAAATTATGAAAGAATCTCCAATAGTTTCGTTATTAAAAGAAAGTAGTGTAACTTATCGAACATTGATTTATACAATAAAATATATACCTAATTTTAAACCATACCAGTTAGGTGCATCGTATTTTTGGGCGTTAACTACAATTCTACCAAATATATTTGGAACACCTATTCATCCAGCACATTATTATTATGAAGGGCCTTCAGAATGGTTGAGGTGGAATTTTTCCCCTGCACAAGCTGAACTTGGACAAGGCTTTGGATTTTCAATGATTGGCGAGGCTTTCTTTAATTTTGGTATTGTCGGTGTAGCTGTAGTTATGTTTTTGTTAGGATATTTTATTTCTAGACTATCAAAATTAAGTAAATATAATGAAAGTGGGTTCTACAATGTCACACTTGCAGTAATACTTTCAAACATTTTTTGGGGCATCAGAAATCAGCTATCTTCAATTGTAAGAGACATAGTATTACAGATTATAATAATATTTATCATTACAATATTTGTGAAGTTAGTCTTTAGGTCTAGTCCTAAGAAAACAAAAAAGGAGGGTTCTCGTTTGTTGATAGGGAATATTCAAATTCACAGATACCGTTTGAAAAAGTAAAAAATATATTATGATGCTACCACCTGAATATTCAGCTGACTTAAGAATAAGTATCACTGATAATATTTATTATTGTAGATTAGAAAGGTGGACATGGTCAACAGATAGAAAAGATTCATCAAAATCAGCTGAAAATGGCTTTAGGGATTAATAGGATATGTGAAAATATTGCATTAAATACATCATTATAGAAGGGACATTGATTGATGCTGTTAAACATGGTGGTTTAATTCCCTGGGATGATGATTTGGATATCGGTATGCTAAGAGTAGATTATAAAAAAAATTTAAAAATGTCAAAAAATGAATTCAGGAACAATAATTTCTTACAAAATTGATATGCTGAACCAAAATTTGTTGAACAAAAAACTAAAAAAGTGTAAATCAATAAAGGATTATATATCGACATATTTCAGTTTGGCCATGTTCTTAGAAAAATCATGAAAAGAAGGTCTCAAAATATAAGGGCTTGCATGATTAAAAGAATTTTACTGATTAGGCAATGATATAAATTATGGAATGACTATGGAATGACAAGGATTACTTAAAAAAATATTATACAAAATTTTAAAAATAGTTTCAAAAATAACTATTGTTAATTGAACTAAGCAAATACTTTATCAAGTAATGACTAAATATAATTATATAAATTTATATTATATTGTTACACATGGTGGTTCATATGGATATTGGAAAGAAACTACAAATAAAAAATAGATTGAAAATTTAACCAGTATTGAATTTGAAGGACATCTGTTTCCTTTCCCAAATGATTACCATAATTATTTAATAAATATGTATGGAGATTATATGAAACTGCCATCAGAAAACGATAGATATAATCGACATAAAATTATTAAACCTGAATTAGGGGAAAGAAAAAATGAAAAAAGTAATTACATATGGTACATTTGACCTTCTTCATTATGGTCATATAAACTTATTAAAACGAGCAAAAGAATTGGGTGATTATTTAATTGTGGCTTTATCTACAAATGAATTCAATCAAATCAAAGGTAAAAAGTGCTTTTTTTCTTTTGATCAAAGAAAACAACTACTTGAATCAATAAGATATGTTGATTTAGTAATACCAGAGAAAAATTGGGAACAAAAGATTTCAGATATTAAAGAATTTAAGATTAATACATTTGTAATGGGGGATGATTGGGAGGGGAAATTTAATTATTTAAAAGAGTATTGCGAAGTAATATATTTAAGTAGAACACCAGAAATATCAACTACGAAAATAAAGGGGAAATTGAAAATAGATTAATCGAAAAAGATTATTTGAGTAAAAATAAATCATTATTCCTTATTTCATAAAAGGTTATATCTTATCTTATTAAAAGTAAAAAATATGAATACTTTTTAGGTAAAATATCCAGATATAATAAAAATATTTTAAAAATTTGAAGGAAATGTGTTTATAGAAAAATTACTGAAATTTATTTATATGATTCATATAGAAAGATATTGTAAATAGAAGCTAATGTTAAAAGTATCATAATCAGTAACAATAAATACAATAATTTGTAGAGACTTATAGTACGAGAAAATTCACAGATTTTAGATTGAGGAAACAAAATAAAGTTTTTAAAATAATGATGATATTTTATTGAAAACAAGTAGATAAAATAAGGAGTTACCCCTAAGGATAAAAGGAAGGGGCATCCCGATTTAAGAGAAATATAATTTGAAACAGAGGGATTAATATAAGCTATAAAGGAGAATAACAAGTGAATATTGCTGTAATTTTAGCTGGTGGAGTCGGGAAGAGGATGGGAGCTGATATTCCAAAACAATTTATTAAAATAAATAGTAAAGCTGTAATTGTCTATACTCTCGAAAAATTCCAACAACACCCAGAGATTGATGCAATTGAAGTAGTAAGTGTTGAGTCGTATATTGATGAAGTATGGTCATATTCTCAAGAATATAATATCACAAAGCTTAAGTGGGTTGTCGCTGGAGGTACCACTTTTCAGGAATCAGCTAGAAATGGTGTGTTTAATCTAGAAAAAAGTTGTTGCAAGGATGATATTATAATGTTTCATATGAGTGTTAGTCCATTAATAGATAATGAAATAATTTCTGACTCGATAAGTATTTGTAAGAAATATGGAAATGCGATAGCTGCAAGCCCAAGTATATTTAATATTTGTAGAATTAAAGAAGGGTATTATTCTGACGAATATTTTTCAAAAAAAGATTTAGTGACTCTTAATTTGCCTTGGACATTAAAATATGGTAAGGCATTATGGGCATACAAAAAAGCATATAAAGAAAATATTGGTACTGGTTCTGATGCATATTTAGTATCCCTGCTAATTGATTTAGGAGAAAAATTATATTTCTCCAGAGATTCACAAAAGAATAAACTTAAGCTAACTACTTTTGATGATGTTGATCTTTTGGAGGGTTATTTAATGCTTACGAGAAAAAGAATGAAAAAAAATTCGGAGGAAGAAAGATGAAATATATTGTCGGAATTGATGAGGGGACAACTGGATGTAAAACTTGCATTTTTGATGAAAAAGGTAATTTGATATCTTCCAGCTCAAGAGAATATCCTAGTTATTATCCAAAACCAGGGTATGTAGAGCAGGATATAATTGAAATTAAAGAAATGGTTTTTGAGTCTTGCAAAGAGGCTATAAATAAATCGCAAGTTGACCCCAAGAATATTGTAGGTGTAAGCCACTCTAATCAAGGTATAACAATGGTGCTATTAGATAAGGAAGATAATATTGTTAGAAACAAGACAATTGGTTGGCAGGATACACGACATATCGAGGTATTAGGAGAATTAAAGAATAATATTAATAATGAAGATTACTACAATCTTAGCGGGATGTCACTAGGTACATATAATATAGCTGTACTGAATTGGCTACAAAAATATGAACCAGAAAATTGGGATAAAGTAAACAGAATATGTTCTCATCAAGATTATTTTTTAAGACAACTTGGTGCGGATGGTTTTTATATAGACGAAGGTTCAGCAAACTTTATGAGTATGCTCGGAGTAGAAGATAAAGAATGGAATGAAGAGTTGATATCTGTTTATAATGTAAAGGAAAAACATTTACCTGAAGTTGTACATGAACCTGGTAAGGTAGTTGGTTATGTTACAAAAAGTGTATCAGAAAAAACTGGATTGCCTATAGGTTGTGCAATTGCTCTTGGGGGACTAGATACAAACTGTTCCTCATTAGCAGCGGGTGCTACAAATGCAGGCACTGATGTTCTAATAGTTGGGACAGCTGGTGTATCAATAATGGTTGTTGACAAATTAATTAAAGATCCCAACAAAAGGGTTACTATAAGAAGTAATCCGGGATTTGGAAACTGGCAACTATATTTAATGACAAATACTGCTGCTTCATCTTTTAGATGGTTTAGAGATTCTCTCTGCTCCCTAGAAGTTGCTGCCAGTAAATTAATGGGATCAGATCCCTATGATATTATGACTAGCATAGCAAGTAATTCAAATCCAGGTGCAAATGGTGTTACTGCATTAACATGTCTTCAAGGATCACATGGAAGAAGAAAAAATGAAAATGCAAGAGGAACTTTTTTAGGTGTTAGTTTAGGAACATCGAAAGCAGATATAGCCCAAGCTATTTTAGAAGGCATTACTTTTGAGATGAAGGATATTTTATCTATGAAAGAAGTGATTGCAGGAAAAATTAAGAATGTTCGATTATGTGGAGGTGTAGCAAAAAGTGACGTTTGGTGTCAAATGTTTGCAGATATACTTCAAAAACCGATAGAATTAACAGAGGTGCCAGAACTAGGTAGCCTTGGTGCAGCGATGTGTGCTGGTATTGGTGCTGGTATATTTGCGAATACTCAAGATGCTGTTGATAAATGTGTACGTATTGTAAAAACATTTTATCCAACTCAAGATAAATTAAAGGTTTATCAAGAATCATTTGAAAGATGGAATAAAGCTTATGATACTTTGATAAATTTATATAATGAAAACAAATAGGGAGGGTTTTTTTGGCATGAGCCTTAAAGAGGAACAAATAGGGACAGAGGAACAAATAAGGAATGGAACAAATAGGGACGGTTCTGTTTTGTTGACAAAATAATTTATTTTCTGGTACTCTTGGAAGGGGTGACCCTATGCCAAGAGGTACCAGAAAGAAAAGCACAACAGGAATATACCATGTAGTGTTAAGAGGAATAAACAAGCAGCGTATCTTTGAAGATACTCAGGATTACCATAAATTCCTTGAGACCATTAAAATAAGTAAAGATAAAAGTGGATATACGTTATTCACTTATTGTCTTATGAGTAACCATGTTCATTTATTGATAAAGGAAGGCAAGGAATCTTTAGGAAATAGCTTCCGGAGAATCGGAGCCAGCTTTGTCTATTGGTATAACTGGAAATATAGCCGTTGTGGACACCTTTTCCAGGATCGCTACAAAAGTGAACCAGTAGAAACAGATAGTTATTTTCTAACGGTTTTACGATATATTCACCAAAATCCAATCAAAGCAGGAATTGTCAAAGAGATTGGACAATATCCTTGGAGTAGTTATCAGGAATATATAACAAAACCAGAGATATGCGATACTGCATTTGCACTGAAACTATTTTCAGAAGACTATTGAACAAATAGGGACGGTTCTGTTTTGTTGACAAAATAATTTATTTTCTGCTATTCTTGGAAGGGGTGACCCTATGCCAAGAGGTACCAGAAAGAAAAGCACAACAGGAATATATCATGTAGTCTTAAGAGGAATAAACAAGCAGCGTATCTTTGAAGATACTCAGGATTATCGTAAATTTCTTGAGACCATTAAAATAAGTAAAGATAAAAGTGGATATACATTATTCGCTTATTGTCTTATGAGTAACCATATTCATTTATTAATAAAGGAAGGTACGGAATCTTTAGGGAATACCTTCCGGAGAATCGGAGCCAGCTTTGTCTATTGGTATAACTGGAAATATAGCCGTTGTGGACACCTTTTCCAGGATCGCTACAAAAGTGAACCAGTAGAGACAGATAGGTATTTTCTAACAGTTTTAAGATATATTCATCAAAACCCCATGAAAGCAGGGATTAACAAAGAGGTTAAGCAATATCCCTGGAGTAGTTATCAGGAATATATAACAAAACCAGAGATATGCGATACTGTATTTGCACTGAAACTATTTTCAGAAGACTATCAAGAGGCATTTGCATTATGGCAAGAATTTAACCAAGCTGAAAATAATGATCAATGTCTGGAATATGATGATGGAACTAG
>Ga0334882_1002733_pt1 | contig 17329 bp, 11 predicted proteins | sample GraSluR1_MG_5_FD_207226 | JGI IMG/M metagenome (GOLD analysis project Ga0334882, IMG submission 207226) | Sludge microbial communities from methane-producing bioreactor in Wageningen University, Netherlands - Granular Sludge_15_04-R1 | ecosystem: Engineered > Bioreactor > Anaerobic >...
TACAGATTCTTCTTCTACTACAGATTCTTCTTCAAAATCTCTTGTTGAAAATTTTGCATCTTTTCCCATCAATTCTTCTTTCATCCTTGCTGATTTTCCAAATCGTTCTCTTAAGTAATATAGCTTTGCTCTTCTTACTTTTGCCATCTTCACAACAATAATTTTTTCAATATTTGTTGAGTGAATTGGAAATGTCTTTTCTACGCCAATTCCTTCACTTATTTTTCTTACTGTAATAGTTTTGTCTGCACCATATCCACTGTTTATCTTGATAACAATTCCTTCAAAAATTTGAATCCTTGTTTTTCCTCCTTCCTGAATTTTTTGGTGTATTTTTACAGTAACTCCCGGTCTAATGTCGGGCATTTGCTTTTTTACAGCAATTTTTTGTACTTCTTGTAATAAATTCATCTTATTTATTTAAATTTGCTTGTGTAATATATATAAGCTTTTATTTTAAATCAAGCGATTTTTGTATTAAAAAATAATATTTTTAATTGGAATTTTGTTTTCTGGATCTTGTGTAAGTTCTTTAATAAATTTATCGTTTAAATTTATTCTATACCTAAAATCTTCTTCAGAAATTATTGCAAACTTAACTGGCCTTGTCGTTGATAATTCATGGTTTAAATAATGAGTTAGCCCGTCCCTGTCAACCTGTCCGACAATCAACATGTCTACTGGATTTGTTTCTTTTTCAACAAAAACTCCACTTAATACAAGTAGTTTAATGTCTCCCATTTTTTGTATCTCTTTCGAAATATCGCTTTCCTCTGACAAAGATTTTTTTATAATTGCTTTTAATTCTGGATAAATACAAAAACTTTTATTTACAAGGTAATATTTTTTTCTATTTTTTACTTTCGACTTCAAAAAGCCCGCTTTTTTAAGATTATCAAGCTCTCTTCTTATGGAATTTATTTGTTCATCTAATTTTCTTGTGAGTTCACGAATATAAAATTCCTCATCTTCGTTTAAAATAAATACAGTGAGAAGTTTTACTCTCGTGTTAGAGGTAAAAATCTTTTTTAGCATAGACCTTATTGTTAGCCCTTGTGTTCACAAAATGTGAACGCAAATAAACAATATATGCTTTAAAAATAAATTGCAATAAAATTTTTGTACAATGTTTTAAAAAATGCTTTCTTCTTCATCTTCACTTGAGGAATTGAGCAATTTTTGTATGAATGCATGGTAAAAAGCCCCTGTAATTATTCCGAGTACCGCAATTGCGAGTATCATTATTGTGGGATTTGAGCTTATTGGAAAGAAGAAAAACATTAATTTTGTGCAAGATGATCCAATGTTTCCAAATCCTATTATTAAAATAAGTACTGTTAGGATCGCCGACATTACCAAATAAAATGTTTTCATTATTTAAGAATTAAATATTTGATCAAAAAACTTTTTAATTGCGATTCTATTTGCAATTGTTGCCTTTAAGTTTCCTTCTTTAAAATCTTGTTCGATTTTTTTGTGATCTTCTGGTGAATAATAACTTTTTAGCTTGTTTAATTCTTCAGTGATTTCACTTTCTTCAACATCTATTTTTTTAATCTCCATTGCCTTTCTAAGAGAAAGCCTTGCCTTAAGCCTTTTTTCTGCCTCTTTTGTATATTTTTCCTTTAGTTTTTCGTCAGTGAGATTGTTTTGTTTTAAATACATTTGCAAATCCATGCCTGCAGTTTTTAGCCTATCTTCAAATTCATGCATTATGTGATTTAGCTCTTCAGTTAACATAATTTCGGGTATCTCAACTTCTACTTTTTCAATTAGTTTTGAGATAAATTCATCTTCTGCCTTCTGTCTGTTTTCTGTCTTTTTTTGTTCTTCGAGAGCTTTTCTTACTTCTAACTTAAAATCTTCAACACTTTGATCTTTTCCAGATATTTCTTTTACAAATTTTTCATCTAATTCTGGCAAAATTGGGTTTTCAATTTTTTTAATTTCTGTTTTAAAAGTAAAAGACATTCCTTGAAAATCTTTTTTATGGTAATCATTTGGAAATTTTACTAGTAAATCTTTTTTGTCTCCTTTTTTTAAGCCAAATAATTGATCCTCAAATGATTTTACAATCATTCCTTCGCCAAGTACTATAGGGTGATTTGTAGATTTTGTGTTTTCTACGGCCTTTCCGTCTTTATCAAAGCCCTCAAAATCCATTTCAATTTTGTCTCCTTTTTTTGCTTCTTTATCGCTCTCTATCCATGTTGTTTTTCGTGCTTTAAAGTTTTGTATTAGCTCTTCAACTTCATTATCTCCAAGCTTTGTTTCTTCGATTTTCACTTTAATATCATCTATCCCTTCTAATTTTGTTTCTGGAAAAATAGCTACAGTTAATGAAAATTTAAACGGCTTTTCAGAATCAATAGATAAACGAGGACTTGCAATTACATCAATTTTCTCTTTCATAATTACATCAATATAATTTCTTTGAATTGCCTTTTCTTTCGCTTCTTCTTTAATGTGTGTTTCGCCAAGTTTTTGTTTTAAAACTTCTTCAGGGATGTGTCCTTTTCGAAAACCTTTTACTTCCACTTTTTTTGATAGTTCTTTGATGGCCTCCTCTTCATATTTTTTCAACTCATCTTCGCCTAGTTCTATAGTTATTTTAACTTCGGATTTTTCTAGTTTTTGAATTTCATAGTTCATAATTTCTTGGATAAGATTTTTTTTAATCCTACATAAGCATATTAGTTTTAACAATTGCAAATTAAAGGTAATTGTGTTAAAATTATTTGATAACAAAAATAAAAAGGAAATTTAAATGGAAAATAGACAAGAAATAAATGGTAATGAAAATCAGTATAGTACTTTAGAAAGCCAGCCTAATAATATAACATCGGCTGAAAAAGCGGAGGCTAAAGAAATCCAAGAGAGTATTGAAAGTATTTCAAAGGTTACAAAGTCGAAAACACAAGATGTTTTGGATGGTATTCAGAAAGATAGATCAGCTGAAGCCAATGCCCCCTCTTCGACTCCTGAAAAAACCGATAGCACAGCTGAAGCCAATGCCCCCTCTTCGACTCCTGAAAAAACCGATAGCACAACTGAAGCCAAGGCCACACCTTCGACTCCTGAAAAAACCGATAGCACAACTGAAGCCAAGGCCACACCTTCGACTCCTGAAAATAATGAAACATCACCTGAGGTGAAGAGAGAAAAAGTAGAAAGGATCGATAAAAAATTAAAAGATAAAGCTACCGAAAGAACTACTAAGCTTAAAGAATCTGGAAATGAAAAACAAAGAGAGCTTTTATTTCGGTCTGAGCTAAAAATGTTATTTGATAAATTAGTAGTTAATTCTAGTGGTACGGAGATAAAACCTTTTGAGGGCCTTGATTTTTCAAAAATTTCGCTTAATAACGCTTCAAGTTTTAGTACTGCCAGCAAGCTTGGAAATTCTTTAATTCAAGCATTAGCCTCTGAATATGGATCAACACCAAATCTAAGCCAAGATCAAATTTCTGAAGCTAAACAAATATTAAATTCGTTTAGGGAACAAAACAAAGAATTAATTAAAAACAAAGATAAATATTTAACTCGTGATTTAGAGAATAAATATAATGAATTAAAACTACAAAGACAAACTGGAGAAATTTCTTCCATTAAATATTTCATAGAATATAAAAAATTATTAAAAGATGCCGAAAAATTAAAAGAATATGGGTTAAATGGTATTAGCTTGAGTCAGGGAAGTCTTTTTTCTACAATTAAAGATAGTCCTAGTGTTTCATATTTTAGGGATATTAAGAATAAAACTGCGTATTCAATAAAAAAATCCGTTAAGACTTTTTTTGAGACCCAAAATCAGAGAGGTAATCTTGTTTTTAAAGGTGCTTATAATACTTTGGCTTTTCCCGTTCGATATGCTTTTAAAATCCCGGCCCAACTCCTTGGTTTTAGATATTTTACGAATAAAATCAGAAAAAAAGTTGGAAAAGATCCTTTAACTATTTCTGGTGACTTTAATAAGGATATTGATAATTTTGCAAAGGGTATACAAGAATTTTTTGATGCTTCAGACAAAGCAGGAAAAATTGTTGAGAAGGAGATGGGACCATATAAAAGCGAAGTGGAAACAAGTTATCAAAAATTAGTAGCTTCTAAAAAACCAACCACAGTCAATGTAGATAATTTATCAATTTTAAACTAATTAAATCATGTCTTTTAAAAAGAAAACATATAGAGAACAACTGGAATTACATAATTTTATTAGTTCAGTTGTGGATAAGGTTTTTACTGATAGTGATGACGATCCAATTACAAGGAAACTTCTTGAAGCAAAATTTTCAGACAGACTAATTGATCATATTGCAATTGCCACAATTGAAATTGCAAACGAACAAGAACTTCAAGCCTTAAACGACTTCAAATTACTAGTATATAAAATTGCGCCTCATCTACAGGAAAATGAGATTGTTCTTGAATTTTTACTTAATTATGAAAATTTAAGAAATAAAGTTTTTGCAACCATACCGAGTTTTGCTGATGCTTTCATCAATATTTGTAAACAAGAATTTTATTATGGAAAATAGACTGATTAAAAACACTCTAGATAATAAAGAATCTCCTAGTTCCATTAGTTCTACGGTTGAAGTTGATAATGATCTTTCTTTCAGCCTTCCTGAAAAAAAAGAATTACAAAAACAAACCGAAGAAGAACTTACAATACTTCGAATTCAAACAAAAATTACGACATTTGAAAGTGTTTTTAATAAACAAGATGCAAACGAAAACTTTATCGATTTCGAAAAAATGTCGAAAAAATCTACTGATGATATTACTCCTTGGGACAGAAATGTTAACAAATCAAAAACAAATCCAGATTATAAAAACTGGGACTTGCACTCAGAAGCTGGTCTTGCAAAAACTTATAATGATTTGCAAAAACTTGGATTTGATGTTGAAAGTGATTTTTACAAATCTGTTTTTGCAATCTTGTTAAATGCACATAATTTAATTTCTTCAGGACATTTTGATCAAAATCCCGGAAATGTTGTTGTTCAAAACCCTTTCCTTTATAAAGCCCAAATTGAAAACTTAGTTGATCCGAGTGTTAACTATGACGGAAAACTATATATGGCTTGTTTAAACCATATAATTGAGATACAACAATCCCTTCTTAAAAATGATTTGAGCACTTTTAGACATGAAGAACCTAGTTGGGGAGAAAAAAAGGGAGAAAAAATTTCTGGATATGTTAACGATTTTGTGTCAGGCGTACAATCTGCTTTTAAAGAAAAAAATATCCCTAAAATTCTTATGTATGGTCTTGGTGGTTTTTTTGCATTTAAAGCTGGTAGCCATATTTGGGAGAAACCTATTGGGAGAGGTGCTGTTGTACTTGGGGGGATTGCATCTTTGTTTTATTTATCTGGAAATGGAAAGGCTTTAGAAAATGCATTTGGAAGAGTAGCAGATAATGGGAAAAAAGCTGCAGGAATAACTTTAGGTGCAGGTGCAAGTACTATAGATTACTTAATGGGAATTATTGGTGCTGATCCCGAGCTTATTACTTTAGTAGAAGCTCTGGGTTTAAACAAAGAAAAACTAACTGATATTCTAGGCGATAGTTTAAATTCTTTTGATAACCTAGAAAGTGTTTTGTCAAATAGTGCAGATCCTAATTCTTTTGAGGTGAAAAAAATGGGTATCAACACAAATATTTTATACAACATTAAAGATGTTAATTTAAAAGAACTTAATGATCTTGCCAAACTTTCAGATCAAAAGGATCCCATGGCAAAATTTATTCCTCCAAATTCTGCAATTTTAAAAAAATATTTCCCTGAATTTGCAACTACTACTAGTCTTCCAGTTTTTAGAACTGCAAAAGAACTAAATGACATTAAAGAAAACTCTTCAATCGTTAAATCTGGTGGTTTTAACAATAATTATGCAAATTATGTTGAAACAGGAAAAATGCTTTATAATATAGTTTCTGCAATGCGAATTACTTATAACGAAAATATTAAAAGTAATGAAAACAAATATTTTAAAATGACTTTTGATCAAGTAATTTCTACGGATAAATTAAAAGATGGAACAGTTTTAAATTATTTAGATACACTTCGTGAATATTCAGCCAAAGATAATGAAAAGTTTTTGGCTCAGTTAAAACTTATGATTGATAATCTGCCAACTAATCACCCATCTTATACTGAAAGCTTAGACTTTAAGATTGAAAGTTTTGATAAAGTAAATAACATATTTACGGTAAGAGTTTTTGGTATGCCTATGAGAGCTGTTTTTGATCACAGCACAAAAAATTATGAACTTTATCTAGCCAAAGATGTTGCTAAAAATGAGGCTATTACTCCAAATCATGCAGGACTTATGTTTTTATCAATTCCAAGTGAGCTTAAAAATGGAGTTTTTTTAAATAAATTTAGCAATGTTTTTAATGATAATGCTGAAAGCCTGAAAGCTTCTATTCCTTCCGGAGAAATAGAGCTAAATGGAAAAAAATATTCAAAAGAAGATATGATTTTTGGAACATTTACTAGAGATGCAGGAAAATGGATTGTTCCAATAATTTCAAAAAGTGAAAGAGATAAAGGAAATGAAGTAATTTTGCATGTTGGAATTGTTCATTTTGGTGAAGATTGCAACCCAGTTATTGAATACAAATCCAGAAATGAATTTGCACATATAAAAGATCGTTTTAATCAAATTTCTTCTAATAATAACAATATCAATAATTCAAATTTTGAACATATAAATAATTATTTCAATCAAATAAATGTACATAAACCAAATTTCACAGACAATATTGATTTTGAACCCTTATCCTTTGATTCAGACAATAATGTTTATACTGTAAAAATTAATGGAGTTAAATTTAAAGCTTTTTATAATTCAACAAGTTTAAATTATGAAATATACTTAACTAGCATAGTTCCAGATAATACAGCGATAAACAATCAATCTGTATTTTTCTCAATACCAAATGACCTTGAAAATGGATTTTTGAAAAATTTATATTTTGAAACATTTTTTAAAAATAATTTGAGAATGACTGATACTGAGTTTGTTATTGATGGAGTTGTGATTGGCAAAGATAATAAGTCTTATATTAAAGACGAGCTTTATTATGATAAGAATAGAAAAGCTTGGATTTTGCCAATAAAAGAAAATGCTACTGGTTCTTCAAATATTGTAGAAAACGCAATAATAACGCAATTAGAAAATGGTTCTTTTCAAGTTAGATATGAAAATCTTATGACCGTTAATCTTCCTGAAGTGAAAAATACTCCTACTAAATCAGTAACCGAAAATCCTATTTATTCAATCGAAAAACTTAAAAAAGATGGTTTTTTAAAGGTTATAAATAATGATTTTGAGGGACAAGGATTTGGCAAAGTCAGTATAGTAAATGCAGAACTATTTGGTTTTATAGTTAAATTTAAGCTAATAGGTGGAAAACTTGAACTTCATTCCACAAATAGGCGGTTATTAACTTTTGATTCTACTACGAAATTAAGTGACTTAAGCGCTGTTTTTGAAAATCAAGTTAAATCTTTAATATTGCGTGATGCAAGAAAACTTAATGTTAATGGCGTTGATTATGAGCCTTCAGATTTTGAAATTTCAAATCTAACAGTAAAAGCACCGAATAAATGGGAATATAGAATTTTGTCAAAGAGTGAACTTGCGAATGGGAGGCACTTAATTTTAAAAAATAATGGTGAAATTGAAATAAAAAATGTATTATCAAGTATTCCTTTGAGGTAGGGTAGGCACACCTTTTATATTATTTTTTAAATAGAAAGTTTGTAATGGGATCTTCAGTAATTGATTAGTTTTTTATGCTTTTTTGAAAAATTCCCTTGATTTATTCTGAAAAGTGAGTATATTGATATTATATATTAGATACGAAGATTTAATTTATTGTTTAGAGAAAGCGGTTAAGAGTATCTGCAAGGGTCTAATGCAGAATAAATATAAGACCAGTTGACAAATGAGCTGTTCCGCAGTTCTAAATAATCTCTTGTTGGACTAGGTGCGCTAGGCTTCTAATTTATTAGGATGCGTAGTACTCCCTAATTTCGGCAGGTCCCTTCGCCCAAGTTGGTGGAGGTGTCATAGAAAAGACTTTCAGTCCCTTGGAAGTCTTTTTTGTGTTTATGACTGTAATTTTTATTAGGATGCGTAGTACTCCCTAATTTCGGCAGGTCTTTTTCGCCCAAGTTGGTGGAGAGTGGCAAAAGAAAAGACTTTCAGTCCCTTGGAAGTCTTTTCTTAAGTTTATGACTGTAATTTTTATTAGGATGCGTAGTACTCCCTAATTTCGGCAGGTCTTTTTCGCCCAAGTTGGTGGAGAGTGGCAAAAGAAAAGACTCTTTTAGTCCCTTGGAAGTCTTTTCTTAAGTTTATGACTGTAATTTTTATTAGGATGCGTAGTACTCCCTAATTTCGGCAGGTCTTTTTCGCAAAACTATTTAAGTTTTTACTAAAAAATTTTTTTATTGTGTTTTAATTTTTTTTTGTTAAAATTCCTATGTTTTATGGTGGGCTTAGCTCAGTTGGTTAGAGCATCGGGTTGTGGTCCCGAGGGTCGAGGGTTCGAATCCCTTAGCTCACCCCATAAAACTTATACTCTTTCATCTAGTGCCTTATAAAGTTTGTCGATGTTTAATTTTTGTTCTGCTGAAACAAAAATAGGCGTAAATTTTTTATATTTTTGTTTTAGTGCTGAAATTATTTTTTTATTGTCTTTTGAGCTTGGATCATCAAAACTGTGCCATCCGAGTTGTTTTGCTGTATGAATACCGGCTTTTAAAACTCCTTTAAAGCGCTTATCCTTTTTTGGCATTTTTACTAAAATTGAATAATCTATTAAGTCTATTTTGTTAAAAACATATATTTTTTCTTTTTTTGAAAGCCCCATTTCGTTTAATATTTCTTCAACAACATCAATTTTTGTTTCCATTTCTGGGTCGCTTAGATCAATGACATGCATGATTAAGTCTGCCTCAATTGTTTCAGCTAGTGTCGACTTAAAAGCCTGAATTAATGATGGTGGCAAATCTCGAATAAATCCGATCGTGTCAGAAATCAGTATCTCTTTTCCCTGTCTGAAAACCCCATCTGAAGTGTTTCCCGGAATGTATATTTTCCCAATAGTTGTATCGAGTGTTGCAAACAATTCATCTGCTGAATACACTTTTTTTGAGGTAATTGCATTTAGCAAAGATGATTTACCTGCATTAGTGTAGCCAATTATTGAAACTGTTTTTAAATTATTTTTCTTTCTCCTTTCCCGATGTCCTTTTTTCACTAAATCATAATGTTTTAATTTTTCTAACACTGAAAGTTCTTGCCTTCTAAGATGTCTTTTCATTAACTCTATGTTTGATTCTCCCTGCCCAGACCTCACCCCAATTCCTCCAACTTGTTGCATTAACTCACTTCCCAGTCCAAATATTCGAGGCCCAAATTGTCTAATTTGTGCTAACTTCACTTGTAGTTTAGCTTCAGTCGTTTTTGCGTGTTTTTCAAAGATTTTTAAAATTAAATCAACTCTATCCCATACCTTTAGTTCACATTCTAGCTTTTCTTCTTTAAAAAATTCCCGAAAAGCCTCTTCTAAATTGTATATCTGTCCCGGTTTTAAAATATTGTTTACTATCAATAAATCCGCATCCTCTTCTAATGCAATCTTTGTTAACTCCATTACTTTTCCTTTGCCAATAAAAGTGCGGTATGATCGCATTGTTTTCTTTTGAATTATTTTAACGACTACAAGCCCCCCAAATGTTTTTACTAAACTCTCCAGCTCTTCGAGTCTTTTTTCAGCTAGGCGTTTGTCGAGATCATGAGGTATTATATCGATGATTATTGTTCGTGTTTTTTTCATAATCCAAATTATATATAAACTTTATTTTTATGCAAAATTTTAAAAATTATATTAAAAACAAACTAATTAAGGAAAATTTAAGCTTTTATTTCTTAGTAATTTTCTTTTTTATTGCACTTTTTAATCCAATTTTTCAAAAATATGATTATGGAGCAGGTTTTCCTGTAGTTGTTTTGTTTTCATTTCTATTAATTTTTTTTATAATTTTTGAATTTAAAGCAAAACGAGAAAAAAATTTTTTTGAAAAACTATTTCTACTGCTATTTGCTGTTTTTTATTTTATTTCATTTTATTTTTCACAAACTAAAAACATCGGATTTCCTGAACTTATTGCCTATTTATCTATAATCCCATTTTACTTAATTTTTGCTTATAAAAAAAATGTCTGGTCTGATAAAGTGCTCAAATTTCTTACTGTTTGTGGTTTTTTGGCTGTTTCTCTTGGTTTTATTTTATATTTTTTACTTGATCCTACTAGAATGAGTGGACCATTTTTTAATATTTTGTATCACTCGAATTTTTGGCCCAACGCTTTTGCAAGTTTTCTACTAATGATTTGGCCTATATATTTAATTATTTTTAAAGATAAGTGGAAAATTACTAATATTCTTGTAATTAGTTTTGTTATTTCTGCTTTGTTTTTAACTTTTTCAAGAGGAGCTTTAATTGCATTTTTGGGGCAGGTTATTATTCTTTTAGTTTATTTTCTACCTAAAATTAACATTAAAACTTTTGTTATTTCTTTTTTAGTACTGGTTTTTTCTTTATCATTTTTCTTTTATTCAAATACAATACGAGGCATTAACAATCACACTATAAATGTTTCTGAAAGAATTACTTTCCAAAATGATGAATTGCTTACTTCAGGACAAGAACGAAAGGATTTTTGGATTGGATCGATAAAACTTCTTAAAGAAAAACCACTAACTGGCTTTGGTCCTTTTAGCTTTAGATATGCTTTTAACCCTATACAAAATGTTTTTCTTGGATCAAGCGATCATTCTCACAATATCTTTTTAAAATTTGGCTCTGAAAATGGCATTTTTACAATGCTTTCATTTATTTTGTTTTTATTAACTTTTTTTATTGGGATTGCCCTTAGATTTAATAAACTTAATAAAAAGTCGAAAGATTTTGTAGCAATTTTGTCTGTTTGTGTTGTTGGAGTGTTGGCTCATAGTTTAATTGATTATAATTTTAATTTTTTTCAAAACTTAGTACTTTTTTTTACAATACTAATTCTTATTAAGTCTGAAACTGTTAAGGAGAAGAATTTGGCTTTAAAAAAAGATTTTCTTTCTTTAATACTTGTTGTTTTTGTTTTTTTATTAACTGTTTTTCAGGTATCTATTTTTGCAATTTCTTATTTTGATATAAATTTTGATTCTCAAAAATATTCACTTTATCAAAGATATTCTTATTTAGAAAACGCTGAAAAAAGTCTTTTTGAGAAAGATTATTTAAAAAGTTTGGACTATTTAGACAAACAATTGATTTTAAATAAACTTGATGACAAAGCATATTATTTAAAAGCAGTTGTTTATTGTTCTAATGATTTTGAATTTAACGATCTAAATATTTGCAAAGAAAATTTTAAAAAAGCTTTAGAACTTAATCCTAAAAATGATGTTTTTTATTATAGAGATTATTTGAGAGTACTTGAAAAGACTAATGATCCATCTCTTCAAGATTTTCGTAAGACATGCCTTGATCTTTTCAATATGTACTATGGTTATACGAAAAACAATGTTCATTTTACCGCATATACAAGTCAAGTGGAAGGGGCCTATGAAATGGCAGAAATACTTCTTTTACATCTTGATGAAGAAAACTCAAGAAAAGTACGAGAAAAACAAGTACTTATGATGCAATATGCAAAAGAACATAGAGGTGGCAAAACTTTTTAATGTTATTGCAAGCTTAATTTCTAGCAGTATTTTCATTTTCGTAGTTAATATTTTTATACATTTAACAAATATTTTTATGCTTAAAAGCTCAAACAAGTTTCAATTGATAAGACAAATATATCTTTATCTTGTGGCGATAATTACCATTGTAATATTTTTAATTTCAAGCATTGGTCTTATTTCACTTGGACTTAAACATCTCCTAAAAGTTGAAAATTATGAACAAATTGCTTCAAGAGATCCCTATGAATGTATGTATCAAGTAGATGGAAAACCAATCGATCCAGTTTTTGGAAATATTGAAGAAGTTGAGCTTAGTAAAGAAGAAATTGAAGAAAGAAAAAATGAATGTGTTGTTCGATATAAAGAAAGGGCTGATCTAAATTACATAAATGGTGTAAAAAGAGATATTGTAAATTATCTTTCAATGCTTATTGTTGCAGTTCCGATTTACTTATTTCATTGGGCAATAATCAGAAAAGAGTCCAAAAAATAGTTTAGCAAATTTGTCTATTGTTTTATTTGGAATTTATCTTTAATATTTTAGACTAAACATATTTAATTTTTGTGTTATGTCTAAAAAAATAATTAGTATTCTTGCGGTGGCTTTGGTTTTCTTTTCTTTTTCAAACTCTGCTTACTTGGACGATCAAAAGGTCTTAAGCTTTACAAATGTTTCAATTTCCCCTGTTTCTAATTTTGATCCATCAAGTAGTGGTCTTAATCAAAGGCTACAAATTATATATGAAACAAATGAAACAGCTGATCTTGTAAGTGCAAAAATTGTAAACTCAAACAACATAGAAGTTCGCACTTTGACTGCGTCAAATGGATCCCCACTCCCCTCTTTTGATGGAAAATATGCTGGAAAAATTTTAGAAGCTGGAAATTATAAAGTTTTATTAACAGCAACAAAAAATGGTTTTATTTCGGCTAGCTCAACAAAAGACTTTAATGTTTCCTATAATAGTAATGAAAAAGCAAATTTTAATTATTTCAATTTATCAAACAACTCTTTTAATCCAGACTTTGAAGATATTAGTATAAATTTTTCAAATTCAAGATCAGCAGAAATTACTGTAAAGATTTATGATTCAAACAACTTTATCGTAAAAGGTTTTTCTGGTTATAATGATGATAGTTATAGTTCTTCGCAAGATCATAAAATTGTCTGGAATGGAAAAAATGATAGTGGATACAATGTTTCTAAGGGAAATTATTACGTTAAAATTGTTTTGCGAAATTCTTATGGTGTCTCAGTCGAGGAAAAAGCTATATACATTAACGATGATTACAATTTTCCTTCTTCAAATGATCATATAAATAATATTTCACTTAGACCAAGTACTTTTTATCCTGCAAAAGATGATGAAATTAGAATAAAGTTTGATATTAAAAGAGATTTAGAAAAACTTGAAATATTTGCAGTTAAAGGAAATGACGAAATAAGGATATTTAGAGAATATGACTTATATAAAGAAAACAACTTTGAATTTGTTTGGGATGGTCTTGATGAAAATTATAACTACATTGAAGAAGGTAGATATAGAATAGAATTTCGTTCAAGTACTAATTCCAACTCTTTAGTATGTGGGAGAACTATTGAGTTTAAGTATGAAAGTGTGAGAGTTTCTGATATTTATCTTTCTAAATATTCCATAGATAATGATCTTGGTGAATATAGTTATGTACTTTTTAAAACGGACAGTGATGGTTTTGTGGATGTTGAAATTCTTCTTGATGGACGAAGTGATGAAATAATCGAAGAAGAATTGGAAGTTGAAAAAAATAAGTGGTATGGCGTTGTTTTTGATGGTTCCAGTTATAAATATGGTGAAAATATTTCAATTTCTGTAAAAGCATATAACAAATATAATTCTTCTGTTTTTTCAAGTAGACAATTAAAAATAAATTTAGCAGAAGAACGAAGTACTTCAAATAGAGCAAATATAAGTCTTGATAATGTTTCTCCTGTTATTTCTGATGGAAGTCAAAAATTAAACCTTAGTTATTATTTAGACGAAAACGCTGATGTTGTTATTACTTTGCACAATGGATCTAACGCTTCTGGATCTCTTGTTGGTGAAATATTAAATATAAAAAACCAAAAAAGAGGAAGTCATTCTGTAAGTTTTGATGCAAAAGATTCAAGTGGAAATAAATTAAGCAATGGAGTTTATAGTTATAAAATTGTATCAAAGTTAACAAATCAAGAAACGGAAACAGGAATCTTTGTAATAGGAAGTGTTGGAGATATTAGTTCTTCTTCAAATGAAGGGAGTTCTTCTTCAAAAGTAATGAAAAATGTGATTATCAATGGAATTTTGTATAACGGAAACAATCAAAATTTTGACAGTTGTGCTGGATTTATTGATCTTCCCAACAACTTCAAATATTGTGATGCGATTATTTGGGCCAAAGAAAAAGGAATTATTAACGGATATAATGATAACAGCTTTAGGCCATACAATTCGATTACAAGAGCAGAGATATTAAAAGTTGTGATTGAAGCTAATAATATTAAAACAGATGATAATGCCTATGGGGCTTTCGGATTTGTCGATGTAGAAGAATTTGCTTGGTATAGTAAATATTTAAAAGCTGGCATTTTAAATAATATTTTTTCTGGTGATTTTGGTAAAAATACTGCTAGACTCGGAGATTTTGTAAATAGAGCGGAAACTTTAAAACTTCTTTTTGAAGCAAAAAATGTTAATGGATTTTATAATCTTTCAAGTTGCGGAAATTATATTTTTGAAGATGTTAAAAGCAATGAATGGTTCTCAAATTATGCTTGTGAAGCTAAAAGATTAAATCTATTTGAAAGCAATTTTAACTATTTCAATCCCTCATTTTTGTCAAGTAGAGGCGAAGTTGTGCAAGCATTATATATTCTTCGATAAAAACACTTGACAAATATCTTTCAGTATTTATAATAATCATCTTGTTAATTATCATTATTATAAATAACCAAATTTAACATGATGAAAAAAGTTTTCTCATTACTGATCGCAGTAAGTGTGCTTAGCACTTCTACTGCGTCTGCAGTTGGAATAACTGACGGAGGAACTGGAGTGCCTGTAGTAGACTATATTACAAGCATTAGTGTTTCTTCAGAAACAGTTAATCCTGCACAAAACCTAAGCACAAATGTAAGCGTAAGCATGGTAAACACTGCTTCTCTTTATGTATTTGTGATTAGTCCGGATTATGAAGTAGTAGGGACTTTAAAAGCCAATGCTATAACAACTCCTGGAACATACAACTTCGTATGGCTTGGAACAGTTGGAAATGTAGCTGGTGCAAATTCATTAGCTAATGGAGAATATACCATTAGAGCTTTTGCTTATGATACTAATGGAAATGTAGTCGATTATGATTACAAAAAAATAACTCTTAACAATGAAAGTGTTGTGCCTGTAAATGTTGATGTTTCAAATTTAGTTGTAACACCTTCAACAATTACAAACGACACTCCAAATTCAGCTATCAATTTTGATTTAAACATGACAGCACTTTTGAAAGTTGAGATTTTAAGAGATTCTACAGTTATTAGAACTTTCCCAAACTATACTGGAACAGAAGTTACATACAATGCTGGATCATACACAATCGTATGGGATGGAAGAAATAATGCTGGAAACTTTGTAGCTGATGGAAATTATACTGCGAGAGTTGTTGCATCTAATTCCGTCGGTTCGGATACTGAAACTAAAACCATCGTTGTAAATAAAGAAGTTCAAAGTAGTTCTATTATTAAGAACCTTACTCTTTATCCTTCATCAAGTTGGGATCCAAACAATGACTATGATCTAGAAATTGATTTTGACCTAACAGAAAGAGTTGATAATTTAAGAATTATCGCTAGAAAAGGATCAAAAACTATCGAAATTTATGAAGAAGATTATGCTAGAATTACTGGTTATTCAGAAAAATGGGATGGAAGAGATGAAGATGGAGAAGATATTGAAACTGGCACATGGGAAATTATCGTAATTGCAGATTCTGATAGACTTTCAAAAACTATCAATGTTGTAAGAGAAGTCCCAGAAATTTCAGAAGCTTTTGTTACTAAAACTTCATTTGATAATGAAATTGGTGAAGTTTCAAACTTAGTATTCAAATTAAATACAGATGCAGAAGTAACTGTAGAAATTTACAGAGGTTCTAAAAGACTAGAAAGACTTCTAGACGAAGAAGAAGTTGATAAAAATAGATGGTATAGTGTTGAATGGGATGGAACTGAAAGAGGTGATGAAGTATCTGAAGGAACTTATGAATTCAAAATTACTGCAAGAAATTTAAATGACAGAAGACTTGTTTCAAGCAAAACAGTTAGTGTTAGTGTAAAAGAAGATACTGCTGTTAAAAATGCTTCTAATCTTACAAACGACTACACAAGTCCAATAGTATTTGATAGCAAAAATGATGAATATTTATCTATTAGATACTGTATGGATGATGATGCTGAAGTTTATTTAGCAATTTATAGAGGTCTTTCATCAAGTGGAACAACACAAGCTGTGTTACTCGATTATGTAAGCCAAAAACAAGGATGCCATGAGGTTAAATGGAATGGCGAAGATGATAAGGGCAAACTACTTAAAGATAATATTTACTCTTACAAAATCATCACAAAATCAAGTGATGGAAAAAGAGATACAGAAACTGGAAGATTTGTTGTAGGAAAACTTTCTGGAACAAGCACTGGCACTGATCCTGTTAAACCAGTTGATCCAACACCAGTAAGTTGTGGAAATCACTACTATGATGTTACAAATGTTAGCCCAGAACTTTGCCAAGCAATTACTTGGGCTACAAATGAAGGTATCTTCTCTGGTTATTCAGATGGATCTTTCAGACCATACCAAAACATTAACAGAGCTGAGACTCTAAAAGTTATTTTTGAAGCATTTAGAACTAAAGTAACTATGCTTCCTGCAAATGGTTCTACACTTGGATTTAGAGACATAGACCCAAATGCATGGTATATGACTTATGCTAGAACTGCTAAATTTTACGGAATGCTACATGGTTATGTTAATGAAACAGAAGCAAGATTTGGAAATAACATCAATAGAGTTGAGTTCTTAAAGTTTGCTCTTGAAGCTTCAGATGCTTTTACAAGCTATGAAGTTCCTGGACACACAACAACAAGATTTGCTGATGTTGAAGAAGCTTTCCCAGTAAATGTATGGTACTACGATTATGCTGGTGTTGCTGATACATACAATCTTTTCAATACATATTTTGATGCAGAAAGTGGAAAAGTTTTCCTAAGACCTGCACAAATGGTTCAAAGAGGTGAAGTTGCACTTCTGCTCTATAGAATGTATTTGAATGGACTTACTCAATAAAGAATGATTCGTCGTGCGGATTTAGGAAGACTTAAGGCTCTGCAGATCGGGCGGGCTTAGGCGGGAAGATAAGGCTTAGCAGATCGGGCGGGCTTAATCACTCAGATTGCGCACAAATAGATACAAGTACGGAAGACATTTTTCATAGGAATGAGGGGGAAAAGCCGGCTACCGAAAGGGGCTGGTTTTTCCTTTGTGGAGAA
>Ga0334882_1002736_pt1 | contig 17321 bp, 17 predicted proteins | sample GraSluR1_MG_5_FD_207226 | JGI IMG/M metagenome (GOLD analysis project Ga0334882, IMG submission 207226) | Sludge microbial communities from methane-producing bioreactor in Wageningen University, Netherlands - Granular Sludge_15_04-R1 | ecosystem: Engineered > Bioreactor > Anaerobic >...
GTATTTTCACAACAAGCTTGTATGGCAAAAGTTCGCAATACAACCGTTTGAATTATAATTCCAAGCCATTATTCATTCCTATTGGAAATACAAAAGGTTATGGTACCTTACATCTAACAAATGAAACTTTTGCTGCAATGAGAGAATTGTTAGATGTAAACAGAATTCATGTAACAAACCGATTTGGCGATGGGCCGATTTGGAGAATGAGAGTTATTCGCACTGCGGCGGATTTGCTTAATATTAATGCTGACTTTCTGCTCCGACATTCATTTCAGCGTGGAATTTATGTGGTTCCTCTTGCCAATAATTTTAGAGAGTTTTTAAACGGAATAGATGAAAAACTTGATAACTTTGATTATCCTTTGAGTAATCTAGTCGATTTTTGGAAGAAGAGATGGCTTTTTATGCGCAAAGAAAATTTGAAAGTTCGCGATCAAATTTTACGTTTTAAGCCTGAATTATTTGATATTATCTAATCTAACCAACACCCTCCGAGTATAACGTCCACCGGACGCTCGGATTTCTCCTTCACCACCCACCCTCCTCCCCCCATCGCAGTATGTTACAATCCTGCGAGAGAACCAACACCCCAGGAGACATCATGCACAAGATCACCGATATCGTACGCGCCTATTATGACTTCCGCGGCCTGACCGTGCCCGACGATTCGCAGGCGCTGCTGTTTCTGGTCAGCGAAGTGGGCGAGCTGGCGGACGCGCATGTCGAACAGATGGCAGAGTGGATCCGCAACAACGCCGAGAAAGAACGTAGCGTGGAAGACGAGGTCGGCGATATCCTGATGATGCTCACCGCCTATTGCCTGTCGCGCGGTATCGATCCGCTGGATTGCATGCTGAACAAATTCACCAAAAAAGGCTTCCCCGCGCCGGATATGTCTTAAACGGATATCAGGTACAATAAGAAAAACGCTGGAGGAATCTCGTTTCATGCCCGAAATGCTGGAAGGGAAGAAAATCGTGGTGCTGGCAGGCGGTGTCGGGGGGTCGCGCCTGGTGCGCGGCATGGCTCACCACCTCGAACCGCAGCAAATGACGGTGATCGTCAACACCGGCGATGATTTCACCCATTGCGGACTGCACATCAGCCCGGATATCGACACCGTCCTCTACCACCTGGCAGGGTTGGCGCATGTCGAACGCGGCTGGGGCATCCAAAACGACACCTTCCACGGCATGGACGCGTTGAAATGGCTGGGCGGCGAGACCTGGTTCAACATCGGCGACCGCGACCTTGCCATTCACCTGCTGCGCACGCAGTTGCTGCAGCGCGGGCATACCCTCACCGAAGTTACAGCCTATATGGCGCGCAACCTGGGTATCCTGCACGCGGTACTGCCGATGAGCGACGATGCCTGCCGCACCATGCTGGACACCGACGAAGGCGTCCTCGAATTTCAACATTATTTCGTGCGCCACCACTGGCAGCCTGCCATCCGGCGCATATACTGGCAGGGCGCTGAGAGCGCCCGTCCCACCGCTGCGGTGATGCAGGCCCTGCGCAGCGCCGACCTGCTGGTGATCGCGCCTTCCAACCCGTTTGTGAGCGTGGCGCCCATCCTGCAGTTGCCGGGGGTGAAAGAAGCTGCTGCCGCGCTGCCTGTGATTGCCATGAGTCCCATCATCGGCGGGATGGCGGTCAAAGGACCGGCCGCCAAAATGTTCCGCGAATTGCTGGGCAAACCGGCTTCAGTGGAGGCCGTGATCGACTACTATGACGGCCTGCTGGATGGGCTGGTGATGGATGAATTGGATGCCGACCTGCTGCCTGCGCTGCGGACCAGGGTCAAACACCTGTCCGCCATGCCCACCCTGATGCTGACACCGCAGAAACAAATCGAAGTCGCCGGACAGTTCCTGCAGTTCGCCCAGACTATGTTGATGGATATGTGAGAAAATTATGACCACTGTCGCCCTGCTGCCTATAAAACCGATCGCGCAATCAAAAACGCGCCTGTCAGCGGTGATGACCGCCGAAGCACGTATGACCTGGGTGCGTGACGAGATCAATCACACCCTGAGCGTGATGAAACAGGTGACGGCGTTGAAAGACATCCTGGTCATTTCCGCCGACCCGGAGGTATGGCAGATGGCGAAGTCACATCGCGTGAAGGTCTTGCAAGAGGCGGATGTGCCCGGCCTGAACCAATCCATCCAGCGCGGACTGACATGGTGCCATGCCGAAGGGCATGATTGTGCTATAGTGCTGCCCATTGACCTGCCGCTGCTCAAACCCTACTGTGTGCGCTCAGCGCTGGCGCGCCTGATCATCAGGCCCGGGGTGGTGGTCGTGCCTGACCGGCATGAACGCGGCACCAACCTGCTGCTGTGGTCCCCGCTGGACCTGATCACACCCACTTTCGGCGAAGATTCGTTCGAAAAGCACTGCCAGGCTGCCCGCGCGGCTGGCGTTGAACCAATTATCTACCGCTGTGCCGACCTCGCCATTGATATTGACAGCCCGGATGACCTGGCGCTGGTGATGGTATGATGGCTTCAACATCCGCCAACCCCATAATTATCTACACCGACGGCGCCTGCTCCGGCAACCCCGGCCCGGGCGGTTATGGCGTCATTCTGAAATCTGGCGCGCGCCGCAAAGAACTCAGCGGCGGGTTCGCCAGAACCACCAACAACCGCATGGAACTGATGGCGGTCATTGAGGGCTTGCGCGCGCTCAAGCAGCCCTGCCAGGTGACGCTGTTCAGCGATTCCAAGTACGTGGTGGATGCCATCAACCAGGGTTGGGCGCTGCGCTGGCAGGCCAACAACTGGAAGCGCAACAAACGCGAAAAAGCCCTCAACATTGACCTGTGGCAGCAGTTGCTGCCGCTGCTGGCGCAGCATACGGTGGACGTACGCTGGGTGAAAGGCCATGCCGATGACCGCGACAACCAGCGCGCTGACCAGCTGGCGGTGAAAGCCAGTCTCGCACCCCATCTGCCGCCTGACCGTGGGTATGAAAACCCGGTCGAACCACGCACGCCAAGTTTGTTTTGATTTGTCAACGGGTTGCTTGCCGGATTCCCCCGTATAATGAAGAAGATGAAGGCAAAGACCCTGCTCCCCCTGCTGTTGGCGTTAGCACTTGGCATCGCGCCGGTGGATATCAGCCTGTCCGCCGCGCAACGCTGCCTGTACAATCCTGCCGACTGCCCCGCCGATCTTACCCCGTTACAGGCGCATGAGATCGTGCTGGCAGACCAGCCGTGGCGCGTGGATCTGTATCCGTCCGCCGGCAGGAGCGCTTTTGCGCAAGGTGATTGGCCCGCCGCCATTGACTACCTGACACAGGCGGAGGCGTTGGATTTGCTGGATGCTGACGGATTGCACACACTTTCGCTGGTCTATGACAACACCGGCGATAGTGAAACCGCCATCCAGCGCTGGCTAACGCTGCTGGACGACCCGCAAGCCCCGATCGACCACCTGCCCGCCCTCTACCAGCGGCTGTTGAATGACTTCCGCGTGGAGGAAAGCCTGCGGGTGCTGCAAGGCTGGCTGGCACGCGAACCAGAAAACGCCGCCGTATGGGTGCAGTTGGGGCTGCTGCAATTCACGCAATCGCACGCGGAGGCGCTGCGCAGCTTGCAGACCGCCGCCACCCTCGATCCCGCCTATCAACCTTTGGCGCGACAGGTAGACCTTGTTTCCGCCCAGGCGCTGCTTTCGCCAGAAGCCGCCTACCAGCAGCTGACCATCGGGCGCGAACTCGCCAACCAGGGCTATCCTCTGCAAGCCGAGATCCTGATCGCCCAGGCGGTCAAAGCCGACCCGAATTATGCCGAAGCCTGGGCGCTGCTGGGCGAGATGCAGCAGCTCAACGGGCATGGCGACGGGCTGATGGCGCTGGAAAATGCCATGGGATTGAACCCCGACAGCCCGCTGGTGCAGAGCTTGCTGGCCGTTTACTGGCAGCGGCAGGGAGATGCCGCGCAAGCGTTAGATTTTTACCGCCAGCTGGCGCAGGCTGAACCACAGTCCCTGCACTGGCAGGTCGAACTCGCCCGCGCCACCGCTGACAGCGGTGACATTCCCGCCGGTTATGCTATCATGCAGGCGGCGGTGGAAACATTCAGTGACCAGACGCAGGCATGGGTTGCGCTGGCGGATTTCTGCGCCACCTATGGTATGGAGGTTTCCGCGGTGGGGCTGCCCGCCGCGCGCCAGGCGCTGTTGCTGGAACCAGAGACCCCCCAGGCGCTGACCGCCATGGGCAATGTGCTCTTCGCCCTGACTGATTTTGACAGCGCCCAGCGATACTATGAACATGCGTTGGAGATCGAACCTGACTCGCCCGCGCTGCATTATGCCCTGGCGCGGGTGAAGGTGCAAAAACAGCAGCCCGCCAGCGCGCGTTATCACCTGCAGCAGGCGCTTACGCTGCTGCCGCCCAATGCTGCCCTGGTGACCTCCATCGAGCGCATGTTGGAAAGCCTGCCGGCGCAATAATCAACGGTCGGCGGCTGCCGCGCGGCGCACCTCGAACTCAGTATCCCCGATCACCAGCTGGTCGCCTTCTTTGAGCGCCACCGTCTCACCGATGCGGCGGCCGTTGACCCAGGTGCCGTTGGTCGAATTGTTGTCGGTGACCGTGAAACCATCCTGTCCCGGCTCGATGATGGCATGGCGGCGCGAGGCATTGTTGTCATTGACCCAGATGGCGTTGCTCTGGCTGCGCCCCATATCCATGCGTCCGCTGAGCATGATCTGCCTTCCGGGCTGGGTGCCGCTGACCACCACCAGCATCCAGCGGGTTTTGGCGGGTGCTTCAATGCTCTGGTGGGTCTGGCCGCGCACAGGGGGCGGCAGCGGAGACAGTTCTGGCGGTTTTTCACGGGTCTTTTCATCCAGTTTGGTACCGCACTCTGCACAGAACTTGTCCTGTTCATACACCGCCATACCGCAGTTGGTGCAATGAAACTGGCTGTCTTTGCTGCGGGAAAGCGCCATACCGGCGGATTCTTCGGTGAACAGCCCGCCCACATTGCTGATAGAAGTTTTCAACGTTTGCAATTCCTGCAAGGCGTTGGCAAGCTGTTCCATCGATTGGTAACGCTTATCGGGGTCCTTCTCCACCATCTTCAGCAGCACCGCCTCTACCTCTGCGGGTAAATCGGGCACAAGCAGGCTGGGATGCGGGAAAGGCTCCATGATGTGCCTCATCAATATCTGCAAGCCCTTACCCTCGGTGAAAGGTTTGCTGCCGGTCAGCATCTCGTAGAAGATCACCCCCAGCGAATAGATATCCGCGCGCCCGTCCACCTTTTTCCCAAGCCCTTGCTCCGGTGCGATGTAATCCGGCGTGCCCAACCCCATGCCGGTGCGGGTGATCGACGCGCCTTCCTCGCCGGTCACGATCTTGGCAATGCCGAAATCTGACAGGATTGGGCGGCGTTCGGTGTCCATGAGGATGTTGGCGGGTTTGACATCACGGTGGATGACGCCGTGGCGATGGGCATAGCCCAACGCATAGACCACCGGCAGCAGAAAGCGCACCACCTCATGCGGCGGCACTGGCACGCCTTTGAGGCGCTTCTCCAGCGTACCGCCGTTGACCAGATTCATCACCAGATAAAGATTCTGGTCCTGCTGGCCGAAGTCATGGATGGCGACAATGTTGGGATGGAACAGGCGCGCCATGGCTTTGGCTTCGCGTTCAAAGCGCTGGATGTATTCATTGGTTTGTGAATAGCGCGGCAGGACTTTGATCGCCACATTGCGTTCCAGACGGGTGTCAAATGCCTGGTAAACAGCCGCCATACCACCCGCGCCGATGAATGTATCGATGCGGTAATGGGCAAAGCTGACCCCGGTGAGGCCCAGTTGTGATTTCAAATCCATGACAGGTTTCCACAGGAAAGGGGAGCAGGAAAGACTGATTTGCTTCCTGCTTCTATTCTAAACGATGCAGTGACCAAATGGCAACCACCATCGGGTTAAAGTCGACAGGCTCCGATGTTCTGGAGCCTGTCTGCAGGGAAAAAAGGAGTAGAAAGGGGTAATCACTTACCACCATATCAACGATTGTTAACTGACCATACCCTTGCTCAATTGACCTGGAAGGTAGTGTCGCCAGTGGCGAAAAAGGCTGCGATCTGTTTGGCGGCCGCCACACCGGCATTGATGTTGGCTTCCTGGGTCTGTGCACCCATCTTCTTGGGGGTGAAAAATACCCGTTCGGGATATTTTTGCAGCAACTCGTCTTTGCAATCGGGTGCGATATCAGAAATATACTGGAAAAACGGCTTTTCTGCAAATATTTTCAACAGATCGGCCTCGTTAATGATCTCTTTGCGGGCGGTGTTCACCAACACGCCGTTCTCGGGCAAGCGCGAAAGCAGGTCATAACCGATCGATTGGCGGGTGGTGTCGTTCAAGGGTATACTGAGGGATACATACTGCACGGTGGAATAGAGGGTTTCCACGCAATCCACCGCCGCTGCGCCGTGCTTTTCGCAATAGCGCGGGCGTTTGCGGTAATCGAAGGAGTGCACACGCATACCGAAGCCATTGGCGATGGCAGCGATGCACTGGCCGACATTGCCTAACCCGTGAATACCCAGTGTTTTGCCTTTCAATTCCGTGCCGGTACCGCCATTGAACTTACCGCGCGCCTGGAAAAGCATCATGGCGATCGCCAGCTCTGCCACGGCGTTGCTGTTCTGCCCGGGGGTGTTTTCGACCACGATGCCGTGCGCACTGGCGGCGCTCAGGTCAATGTTGTCATAACCCGCCCCTGCGCGCACCACGATCTTTAACTGCGTTGCGGCTTCGATCACCGTCGGTGTCACCAGGTCAGAGCGCACGATCAGCGCGTCAGCATCGCTGACCGCTGCCAACAGTTCTGCCTCGCTGCTGTAGTTCTCCAACAAAACCAAATCATGCCCATGACGTACCACTTCAATACGCATCAGGTCAATGGCTTCGGAGTCAAAGGGTTTGCTGGTTGCAACCAATACCTTGCTCATCACATTCTCCTAATGGGCTTTTTCAAAGGCTTGCATGGCGTCAACCAGCACCTGCATGCTCTCCATGGGCAGCGCGTTGTAGTTGCTGGCGCGGAAACCGCCCACCGAACGGTGGCCTTTGATACCGACAATGCCGTGTTCAGCCGCCAGGGCAAGGAACTCCTTCTCAAGTTCAGCATATTCAGGCGCCATCACAAAGGTGATGTTCATGCGCGAACGGGAATCCGCTGCAACCGTGCCAACGAAGAACTTGTTGCGGTCAATCTCGTCATACAGCAAGGTTGATTTTTCGATGGCGCGTTTTTCCATCGCCGCCACCCCGCCGTTGGCTTTGATCCATTTCAACGTTTGCAGAGCGGTGAAGATGCACACCACCGGGGGCGTGTTGTAGGCGGAATCTTTGCTAACATGCGTGCGGTAATCCACCATCGAGGGCAGCGGGCGGTCAATCTTGCCCAGCGCATCTACTTTCACAATGGCGAACGTAAGTCCGGCCGGCGCCAGGTTTTTCTGCGCGCCGCCGTAAATGAGCGTGTACTTGCTCACATCCACCGGGCGCGAGAGGATGTCAGAGGACATATCGGCGATCAGCGGCACAGACACGATCGGATCCTGCAGAATTTCAGTGCCGAAAATGGTGTTGTTGCTGGTGATGTGGAAATAGTCCGCATCCGCGGGCACTTCGTAGCCGGTGGGAATGTAGCTGTAGTTCTTGTCGGCAGATGATGCCACCACCGTGACTTCGCCGAACAGTTTGGCTTCTTTGATGGCCTTGGATGACCACGAACCGGTGTCCAGGTAGGCAGCTTTGTGCTGCAGAAAGTTATAAGGCACATGCAAGAACTGCGTGCTGGCGCCGCCGCCCACAAAGATCACTTTGTAGCCAGACGGCAAATCCATCAGTTCGCCGAACAGCGCCTCGGTCTGCGCCACAGTTTCAATAAACTCCGTGCTGCGGTGCGACACTTCCAAAAGCGAAAGCCCGGTGCCTGCATAGTTCAGGATAGCATCCGCCGTCGCCTGAATGGCTTCTTGCGGCAAGATTGAAGGACCGGCATAGAAATTATGTTTTTTCATTTTCCTACCTCTTTGTAAGGTGAATTATATGGTTGTGATATAGGTCATTGTGACTCACTTCTTATTATACAAGAAATGCGCGCAGTTGTCTGACGACTTCATGACAGTGTCGGCATATCCATGCCCGAAAGTCACATTTTTACGCCATTGCATCCCAATATGGCTGATGGTTGAGGTTGGCGGCACACCAGCGGTAATGCCCGTCGCTGCAGTCTGGGGCATAGGTGTTGGCGGAGAGCAGGCTGTAGATCAGCACATAGCGATACAGCACCCCGCGCACACCCTCGCCCAGCCGCGCCAGAACGACGTCAAGCAGCCGCTGGCGCAGGTCAGCTTTGAGGTCATCGTACATGTCAAAGAACACCCAGGCGGTAGCCACATCGAACAGGGGGTCACCCCACAGGGTGAACAAACCGAAATCAAGCAGGGCGGTCACCTCGTGGTGTTGATTGACCAGCAGATTGCCGGGGAAGAAGTCGCCGTGCACCAGGCAGTGAACGCCGGTGTAGGGCTGCGCGAGCAGGTCAATCAGTTGTGTCAGTTTGACGGCAAAATCACTGACATCCCGTTGGAAATTAGGCGCAATTGCGGCCGTTTTTTGTGCCAGCCAGCGTGTGAGGAAGGTGTGCCAATTGCCATGAATGCGCAGGCTCAACCCGTGCTCATCAAACAGCTTATACTGGCGCACCTCTGGCGGCATGGGAATGGAATGCAACGCCAGCACCGCGCTCAGGTAGGTTTGCATCAGGCGCTCCATATCAGCGGGCGCCAGGTTCGCCATGGTGGATGCCATCGGCACGCCGGGCAGGTGGCGCTCGATGGTGATACAAAAAGCGCCTTCTTGCGCCACCGAGACGATATAAGGCAGTGCGTAGCCCACATCATATCCCTGCAGCGAAGCGTAGAATTGCCGCAGTACCGCCAGCGAAGCCAGGTTCGCGGTGCCATCATAGAGCTTCAACACGGTACCGTCCGGCAGCGCGTACACTTCTGCCTCCATGCCGGAAGACACTCGCTGCTGTGCTGAAATGCCGTATTTTCGCAGGATGGCTTGTTTGGATTGGCTCATGAAGCGCAGTTGATAGTGGCTATCGCTGGTCTATTCCTGCACCAGATAGGCTCCAGCCACACACACCTGTTCGCCGCTGAGCAGAACCACACATACCTCGTAACGCATCAAAGTGCCATTGTCGGCCCCGCTGTGCGCTGGAATACTCACCCAGCTGACCCCCTGGGCGTTGGTGTTGATCAGTTCCAGCACCTGTTCCTGGTTGTCGGGGCTGAGAATGCGCACGTAAGACTGGATACCGGAGACCGGCGCGCCGTCCTCGGTCGAGAGTACGGTCACAAAGATCTGCTGCTGGGTTTCCTTATCCACCACAGTTAATTGCTTTTCGGCAGCCACTTGAATCTCATGTGCCTGGTACCACTGGTCAACCACCATCGCGCGGTCGATACTGCCATCGGCAAGACCCTGTGTCAGATATATCACGCCCAAGGGCGCCAGCACCGCTTCGACGGAACCATTGGCTTCATCCTGGTGCAAATCAAGGCAGTAATTTTCAAAGCATTGGCGGATAGCATCGTTTTCGTAGTACATGACTTCCGCGATGGGGTTGCCCGCCACACTGCGCCCGCCATGCCCTACAATGAACTCATCAAAGACGATCGGCACATGGTAACCGCTATCGCCTACGGGGTAATAATAGACACCGCGGTCAACACCGTAGATTTGCTGGGTCGGCGGTGAGGTGTGCATGCGCAATTCAGCCGATAGCGGCAGCAATTTTGCTTCTGATAAGGCATCCGGCGGGGCTGCCACAGCGGCATATGCAAACACCTGCACCAGCTGCCCGTCCTGGTTGAGGAAGGGGCGTGTCAGAGGGGCACCGAAGTCATAGCCATCCACCGCCGCCAAAAAGGTGCTGAAGGGCGAGGTGCGCTGCTGAGGCTGCGGAATGAACAGCCGTGTTTCGATAGGAAAATCACAGAATTGTGCGCAGACGGCGTGCGCCACCGGCAGCAGATATGGCTGGCTTTGCGCTTCGTTCAGGTCCTGCGCGATGACAACATTCTCAAAGTATTGTTCAATGCGCCCTTTGTCATAATTAACCCAGGCGTTGCCCAGCGGCTGTCCGGCAAAGCGGGTGCCGTAGATTTTCTCATACAACGGGATGAAATCGGCATGAATGACGAAACCGTTCACAATCTTGCCTGACTGCTGTTCAGCCACCGGCATATTGACCACCGGCATCAAACCGCCCTGCACCACTACCGGCGCCAGCGAGTAGGCATCCAGATCAAGCCGCCCGGCAAACACACACAACTTGGCGTTCATAGCGTACTGGCACAACTGGTCGCCCTCAGTGATGAGAGGCGAAATGACCTTGCCCAACACGGCTTCACCGCCCAGGCTCTGGTACAACATCAAGAAACGGCCGTCCACCTGCATCAACGCGCTGGCTTTGGCATCAGCCTTCCGACCGGTACGCGGCAGCAGCAGCACAACAGCCAAAACCATGGCCACGGATAATACGGCCATGCTCAGGAAGATGATCATTTTCTGGCTGCGTTTCATGATATTTCTCTGCAATCTTCAGCCCCAGGGGCCAAAACTTCTCATCACACTCTTAAGCAATGATTATAGAGATGTTTCACGAAAATGTGAAACGATTTTTGCCAGCAATCCCGTAAATGTGAGGGAAAATTGGCTGAAAACGGCAGATGTGGGGGTTTAATGCTGACTGGGGTCGCTGCCCAGCGGATGTTCGACAATGCGCCAGTAAGCGGTGCCGCCGCCGCTGGTGAATTTTTGCAGCATCAGTTCATAGGCATAGGCGTTATTTGCGATCAACCGCTGCCGCACCCCATCGCAAATATGCTCACGGCTTTCCACCTTGCTGGTCATGGTGCGCGCCATGGCGCCGTCATAATAGGTGATAATGGTATGGAACTGGTCATCCACGATCCAAACATTGGCATAGCAGCCGTCACTGGGATCGATGTAATAATCGTAATAGCGCTGCATCTGCGTCAAACCATAGCCGGCGTTGTAGCGGTCAAGATCGCCGTATTCCTGGTTATACCAGACATATTCGCGGTATGCCTGCGCGTCCCTGACCAGTTGCAGGATAGCAATGCGGTCGCTCTCTGAGGTAAAAGGCGTGGGGGTAGCCGGGTTCCAGAAGCTGGACTGGCGGGTGGATGAATCGAGATAGAGCACTTCTTTGGCGTTGAACATAAACACCGGGGTTAAGAAGGACGTTGCTGTGGGGGCGGGCGGGGTGAAGGTCGGATAGGGCGTGTGCGTGGGCAGCGGCGTATAGGTTGCTTCCGGTGTCTGGCTGGGCAGCGGGGTTTCTGTTGGCAGCGGTGTGAAGGTGGGCAGCGGGGTATAGGTGCTTTCGGGCAGCAGCCCGGCCACCGACCCAAACGTGGCGGTAGCCTCTTCCGCCAACATAGCCGCCTGCGTGCGGCTTACAAAGGGATTGGTGTCTAATGCCAGCAGCAGCACCAGCACCCCCACCGCTACCACCAGCAGCACAATGGCAACCCCCATGGCCACCATCAGAAAAGTACTGCCTGCCAGGCGCGGTCGCGGTGATCGGTTTGGTTCACTCTCCATACATAACCCCTTTTCGATTTGTGCTCAGGTCATTTGTATTGATTATAATGGAAAATGACATCAATCTAAACAACCCGTTAACCCCGCCAGCCAATGGCCGCTGCTACAGGCTGTTACAATCAAGAAAAAACCAACCGCACACGCAAGAAAGAGGCGCCATGAAACAAACTTTCATCCATCAGTTCAGCCCGATGCAATCGAAAACCTATGTCGAACACACCTTCAACGTCGAGGAGGGCGTTCAACAGATAGATTTCACCTTGGAGCGCTACGATCCGCAGGTTTCGCAGGGTCAATGCTATGAAAACCAGGTCAACTTCACCATCTTTGACCCGCAGGGTGCCTTCCGCGGCTGGCGCTATGCCTACCAGGGGCTGGACTTCTCCATCGGCGCCAGCGGGGCATCCTATGGCTGTGCGCCCGGGACGCTGCTGTCCGGTGAATGGACCATCCTCATCAACGTTTTCCGTATTCTGCCGCCCGCCACGCTGGACCTCACCCTGACGGTTGCCACCCAAACCACGCAGAGCCTGCCCGCCCAGCCTGCCTATGAAACACCCGCGCCCGCCAAAAAAGGTGCAGGCTGGTATACCGGCGACCTGCACAGCCACACCTTCCACTCAGACGGTATGTGGTCGGTGGAGCACATCAACGCCTTTGCACGCCGCCTGGGGCTCGATTTTCTGCACCTGAGCGACCACAACACCATCAGCGGCAACACTCATCACCGTTCATTCAGCGATAATGACTGCCTATCCATGGCGGGCATCGAACTGACCATGCCGTGGGGGCATGCTGTGGTGGTGGGGGCCGAAAAATGGCAGGATTGGGGCGTGCGCAACACCCAGCCCTACTTCCGCCCCATCGCCGAACGCCTGCATGCCGCCGGGCATTTTGTCACTATCGCGCACCCCAAAAATGTGGGCGAACCTTCCTGCGGCGGCTGCCGTTGGATCTTCGAAGACGATATAGCCGACCTGGTCAGCGCGGTGGAGGTGTGGAACGGCATCTGGGCGCTTTCAGACAACAACAACCCGCAGGGGCTGGCGTTGTATTATGAGTGGCTCAACGAGGGGCACCGCCTGTCAGTCACATCAGGCACCGATTTGCACGGCCTGCCGCTGATCCAAACAGACGAAAACGGTTTGCCTGAGGTGCACTGGGTGAAAGAGGTGACCGACGAACACATTGCCTCCATCCAACCCGGCACGCGCATCGGCGGGGCGGCATTCAATGTGGTGTGGGCAGAGGAATTCAGCGAAGCCGGCATCCTGGCGGGGCTGAAAGCCGGGCGCGTGTATATCTCCGATGGCCCGCGGCTGGACTTCACCGCCAACAGCCAGGACGGCGAGCGCGTGATGCTGGGTGGAACACTGCCGCGCAGCCTGCCGACAACGCTCAACGTGCAGGGTGAACAGTGTTCACATGGCGATGTCTTGCGCCTGATCGCCGATGGCGAGGTACTGTACAGCGCCCCCGCTGCGGAAAACGGGCAATACGAGGTGCCGCTGGACGCCCACCAGGCGCACTGGTGCGTGGTGGAGGTGCGCAACGCGCAGGATGATCTGCGCGCGGTCACCAGCCCGATCTATTTTGCCTGAACAAGACCAACACAGAGGCTAAGTGACATCACTTCGCCTCTGTGTCTTTTAAAAAACAACGGTTTACTCGATAAAACGGTCATCGGAACGGGTATCCTGCACATCATCCTGCAGCGGGGTCAGCCAACCGCTGCGTACCCCATCGACCCGGTCAAACACCGGCGCATAGGGTTTGATATCCAGCAGCGGGGTGCCATCCAGAATATCGACATTCTCGATCTCCAAACGGCAGCCCTTCACGCCCAGCAGCCTGACAATGGAAAGGCCGATCGGGTTGGGGCGGCGCGGCGCGCGCGTGGAAAACAATCCGCGCGGGGTTTTGTCCATAAATGGTTTCACCGTCAGCTGGTAACCGCTGGATTGGTGGAAATGATACAACAGGATCACATGCGAAAAGCCGTCCAGGTCACGCAATCCTTCCTCATAACGAGGGTCCACCTCAATCCAGCCTTGCACCCCGGCAGCACCCGCTGGCTGGATGGGCATGCCTTCCAGCTGGGTGTACGCTGAATGGATCACGCCGATAGGATCATAGGTCACAGGTTGCATGGGATTGCTCCGCTTCACTTTTCGAGGAACAAAACGCCCAGTGTGTTGGGGCCGCAGTGGCTGGTGATGACCGCGCCCGCCTGGGTCAGAATGACTTCTTCAAAATAATTTTTGCCGCGCACGATCTCCATCGCTGTTTCTGCCAGCACCGGGTCTGCGGGCGACACGGTGACAAACACGCGCCGCGGGTCGATGGTTTCAATATCCTTAAGCACGGCTTCGCAATAGGCCTGCACCACCTTGCGGGTAGAGCCGCGGAACTTGCGCCCCACTTCCATCTTGCCATCCTGCACATAGATTTGCGGTTTCAGCTGCAAGGCACTGGCGCCAAACGCCGAAATGGCGCTGCAGCGCCCGCCCCTGTGCAAGAATGTAAGCGTATCAACGACGAAACTGGCGCGAACTTTGGGCCGCAGCGCTTCTACCCGCGCGGCGATCTCCGCCGCCGCCAGCCCTTGCTGCGCCCATTCAGCCGCCAGCATCACCAGGTGTCCACCGCCGCTGGAAAGGTTCATCGAATCGACCACAAACACCGGTTCATCGCCCAGTTCCTGCGCCGCCAGCAGCGCAGACTGATAGGTGGCAGAAAAACCGCTGCCGATGGTGATGCACACCACCTCATTTTCCTGCGCAAGGTAACGGGCGAAGACATCCTGGATCACCTTGGTGTTGGGAGCTGCGGTCTTGGGGGTGGTCTTAAAATGATCAGACCAGTCAATCACCTGCCTGGGGGTCACATCAACGCCGTCCAAAAGCGAATAATCGCCCATGTTGACATACAGGGGAATGACCTCGATCTCCAGCTGTTTAATGATCTCGGGGGTGAGGTCGCAGGTGGAATCAGCAATGATCTTCACGCTCATGACACAATCTCCTTATCTGGTGCTGCTTTGTTTCCGTCCCCCCATTATATCAGCAGTCAAAGCCTTATGCGTTCTCGGCGTAGCGCTGTTCTTTCCAGATATCGGCCTGCATACTGTAACCGCGCCGCTCCCAGTAACCGGGGTGATCTTCGGCGCTGAATTCCAGCCCATGCAACCACTTGGCGCCCTTCCACAGATAAACATCCTGCAGATCATCGCGCCCGGGAATGACGCCCGGCAGCCCGCGCAGTGGAAAACCGTGTTCGGGGGTGAGCGGCGTGCCGTCATAATGGGTGGCAAACAGGAAATTCTCTGACATGACCACGCTAAGCGGCAGGTTGACGCTGTAACCGGGGGCATGCTGTATGACAAAACGCGCTTCGGGCAGCAAACTGAGATAACCGGCATCGATCAGCGTTTGCAGGGTGAAGCCTGACCAGCGCGTGTCATAGTTGCTCCAGCGGGTCACACAATGCAGGTCGAAGATGCGTTCAGTTTTGGGCAGACGGCTGATGGTCTCCCAATCCAGTTCGCATGGGGTTTGCACCGCACCCCATAGGCGCAAACGCCACTGCGCCAGGTCAACGGCCGGCACGCTGCCGAATTGCAGCACCGGGAATTTGTCGATGCGTTTCTGGCCAGGCGGCAGGCGTTGGTCGCTCATCCTTCAGTCCTGTTCGTCGTCCGGGTCCACGCCATTATCGCCCATGAGGAGATCATCGTCCGTCAGGGTATCATCATCCTGGGTGAACTGCTGATACTGCGCGGTGAGGTCAACGCCCTCCGGCAGCACCATCTCACCGGCTTCCATGGCTTCCAGCAGGCGCAGGGCTTCTTCTTCATCTTCCTCGCGCACATACACCCTGGCGCGCCCGAGAATGCCCGCCTGGATGCCAAACACCGAACCCGCCGCCTCCATAGAGGCATACGAATCGATGCCGTTGGACTGTAGAAAGGCAACGATCATATCCGCATTGAGCTGACCGGCCGCCACATGCACCACCACTTCTTTCGCCATGTTCTTGTTCCTTTCGCTACAGGATCATTCTTCGTCTTCTTCTTCATCGTCCAGATCGCTGCCCATGAAAGCGATGATCTGCGCTGCCTGGCTGACCGCCATATAGGTGTTGCCCAGCAACTCACTCAGGCTGTAGCGCCCGGCAGCGTCCGGTTCTCCCAGTCGTTTAATGATCGGAAATTGCACCTCAGGCGCCTGGATACGCACCGGGAAATCAGCCAGGTCATCGGGCGCCCGCCAGAATTCATGCAGCGCTTCATCATCAAACACGTCCGGCAAAGGCCCCATGGCTGCTTCGTCATCATCTTCTGAAGCAGTGTCGGTTGCCTCTTCCCGGGTTGCCGCCCCGGTATCCGCTGCCGTTATGACGGCATCAACGCCCAGACGGTGTTTGCGCAAACCGTTGATGATCTGCTCCTGGGTATATCCGCGCAGGCGGAAGATCAGGAAAGGATCATCATCAAAGCGATCGCCGAGAATGTAATGGGTGGCGGCCACATGCTTGCAGGGGTTGGCCCAATCCGGGCAGGTGCAGTCGGTCAGCAGTTCACCGGTGCGGCTGGGGAACAGGCTGACGCCGGCTTCAGCAAAGGCATCTTCGATATTATTGGGCATATGCCCGTTGAGCAATTCAGCCGAAAAGATAGCCTTGCCAGAAAGCACCTTTAGCAGGTTCGCCCATTCTTCTTCAGAGAAGGGCTTCAAACTGATGCGCACCTGATAAGGTTTGGGGCGCGATCCCTGCACTTTGGCAACGATCTGCCCGTCATCTTCATCAATCGACAACACCTGTCCTTGCTGGGCGTAATAACGCCCGCGCCGCAGGCGGTTGACATCCACCACATTTTCCATTGAGCGAATCCAGCGCTGCGCCCACCAATTGCGGGCTGACTGTCCGCTGGTGCTGCGCAGGCGGATACCGCCAGACACCCGTCGCGGTCCACTGCGGCCTTTGCCCTGGGCTTTACGGCCGCCGCCGGGGCGCTGCGGCCCGCGGTTGCTGCGTTTTGACTGCGGTGATGATTTGGCCGGTTTGAGGTCAGGTGATGGCTTTTGATTGTCAGGTTGTTTCTTTTCTTGTTCGCTCATCGTCCCACTCCTACAATCGCAACTGCACAAGCTGTTGCAGTTCTTCGGTTGACAGTTCAGTCAGCCATTGTTCACTGGTGCCCAGAATGGCTTCTGCCAGGCCCTTTTTGCTTTCGATCATCTCGTCAATGCGTTCTTCCAAGGTGCCGATCGCCAGGAACTTGTGCACCTGCACATTGTTCTTCTGCCCGATGCGGAAAGCACGGTCGGTAGCCTGGTCTTCCACGGCGGGGTTCCACCAGCGGTCGAAATGAATGACATGCGAGGCGCGCGTGAGGTTCAAGCCGGTGCCGCCGGCGCGCAAGGAAAGAATGAATATTTGCGGGCCGTTCGGATCGTCCTGAAAGTGGCGCACCATTTCATCACGCTGCCAGGTCGGTGTACCGCCATGCAGGAATTGCGCTGAATAACCCATACGTTCCGGCAGATAATTGTTGAGCAAATGCCCCATGGAGGCAAACTGGGTGAAGATCAGCACGCGCTCGCCCGCCGCGAGAATGATCTCAAG
>Ga0334882_1002749_pt1 | contig 17243 bp, 14 predicted proteins | sample GraSluR1_MG_5_FD_207226 | JGI IMG/M metagenome (GOLD analysis project Ga0334882, IMG submission 207226) | Sludge microbial communities from methane-producing bioreactor in Wageningen University, Netherlands - Granular Sludge_15_04-R1 | ecosystem: Engineered > Bioreactor > Anaerobic >...
GGTTACCCGTCATCATCCATAATTACACAAAGATGTAATAATCAAGAGATATGCTGTTCGTGGATAAAATGAAATACTGTGAAAACAAGAGATATTGGAAGAAATAATTAGTTTATTAAGGGAGGTTACCCAACCCATTTCCAAATGGCGGCTACGCCCTGGCCATGACCGACGCACATGCTCTCCACTGCATATTTGGCGCCATAGTACTCCATTTCGTGCATAAGGGTAGTGGCTATACGGGCTCCGGTGCATCCCAGCGGATGGCCCAGTGAGATACCGCTGCCCCTTGGGTTTAATAAAGGATGATTCCTAATCCCCAACTCCTTGGTGCAGTAAACCGCCTGTGACGCAAAGGCTTCGTTGACTTCCCACAGATCGATCTGATCGATGGTCATGCCAGCCCGTTTCAGCACCTTGGGAATCGCGACCGCGGGGCCAATGCCCATATACCTGGGGTCTACACCCACGGCGGAGTATCCCACCAGTCTCATTTTCGGTTTAAGGCCCAACTCCTGGCACTTTTCCTTGCTGGCTACCAGGACACAGGCCGCGGCATCATTGGTTTGGCTGGAGTTCCCGGCGGTAACCGTAGCTTGGTCGTCTTTCAGGAATACCGGGTCCATCTTGGCCAGGCTTTCCATGGTTGTTCCGGGTCTGATACCCTGGTCGGTTTCGGCCACCTGAGTAGCCGTGCTGCCATCTCTCTGCAATACCTCTACTTCTATAGGCAGGATTTCGTCTTTAAACAAGCCTTCTTTCGTGGCTTTATCAGCTTTATCGTGGCTTTCCACCGCCATCTGATCCTGTTCCTCTCTACTGATGCCGTACTTACGGGCTACCATCTCGGCTGTCCAGCCCATGCCTTTGGCGTTTTCATCCGTAAACTGACCAAGATTGGGATTGTGTTCGTTGCCGAATCCCATTGGAATATGAGTCATGTGCTGAACACCGCCGGCCAGGATCATCTCCGCGCCCCACCCCATATTAATGGTGGCAACGGCATTGAAAATAGCCTGCAGCCCAGATGAACAAAAGCGGTCCACTGTGCAGCCGGGAATAGTCTGGGGGAATCCGGACATGATTACTGAATAGCGGCCAATGTTGCTGGCCATATCTTTAATCAGGGCAGTTCCACCCAGAATAACATCGTCCAGTTCTTCCTTTTTATCTTCCAGCCCTGCCCGAAACATTAATTCATTCATAACTTTGGCCGCCAGATCGTCAGCTCTAACACCGGAAAAGTATGAATACTTGCCTGCTTTGGCAATAGCGGTTCTAACGCTTTCAACCAAATAAATATCTCGCATAAAAATTACTCCTTTCCCCCATTTAGTTTATAATCAAAGCTTCTTCCGGAACTTCTAGTACGCTGGTATCAGCATCCTTGATAACCGTGGTCAGGGTAAATACATTGGGCAGAATGTTGTTGGCATAATAGCGAGCACTGGCCAATTTACCCTGGTAGTAATTCATGTCATAATGATCCTCCGGAAGTTCGGCTATAGTCTTTTTCACTGTAAGGGCCTGGTCGAGAAGACACATGGCCACATAGATCTGGGCAAAGACAAACAGGGTGCGAATGGCAAAGACATTGATGAGCTGACCCTTTTCCGCCTTGTTGGCATGCCAGGAATTAATCAGGTTCATGACTTCTTCCCCGCAGTTGTAAGCCTTTTCCAGATTGGCAAACTCTTTGCTCAGGCCTTCGATGTTCTTGTTGTTGTCAATAAAGACCTTGATGCTGTCCATCCACTTCTTAAATGGTTGGCCATCTCTCATGGTCATCTTACGTCCTACCAGGTCGTTGCCATGAATGAAGGAGGTGCCTTCCCAGATGGTTAAAACCTTGGAGTCCCGCAGATACTGCTCAACCGGGTATTCTTTGGTATATCCTACCCCACCCAATACCTGGATAGCTTCGGCAGTCATTAATGCGGCGGTTTCACTGCCGTAGCACTTGACCAGCGGGGTCAGTATGGCGGCTACATCCTCGCACTCCTTGGCTTTGGCCTTGTCTTCCGGTTTGGAGTTTTCTGCAATATCGAGACTCCAGAAACCCTTGAATATCATAGCCCGGATGCCTTCGGTATGGGCCTTCATATCCAACAGCATTCTTCTGACGTCATCATGTTTAATAATTGGAACCCGTTCTCCCTTTATGTAGCCCTGAACCCTATCTATGGTGTACTGGGATGCCAGGGCATAGGCGGCGGACGCCTGGTTGTTGGCGTTGTGTCCGGTGCCGATACGGGATTCATTCATCATGTTAAACATCATCATCAAACCTTTGGATCGACCCTTTTCGTCCGGATCCGGTCCTACCTGAATCCCGTAACACTCATCGTTTTCACCATAGTTTAGCATGCAGGTAGCTGATCCATTCAGTCCCGTTTTGTGCTCAATAGCTATAGTAGTAACATCATTGGGTTTGCCCAGGCTGCCATCTTCATTGACCCAGATTTTAGGAACAATATAAAGCCCCAGACCGGCTGAGCCCTTGGCGCCCTGCGGGGGGCGGGCCAGTACCATGTGGATGGTATTTTCACACATGGAACCGTCACCAGCGGTAATGAACATCTTGGTTCCTTTGATCTTCCAAATACGGGGATCATCGGTAGGAAAAGCTCGGGCTAGAGCGTCGCCCACATCTGAACCGGCCGAAGGTTCGGTCAGGTTCATGGTTCCCTGCCAGTCTCCGCTGAGCATCTTGGGAACGAATCTTTCTTTATCGGCTTCGGTGCCGAATTTTATAATCAGATTGGCAGCTCCGGAGGTTAATTTGATGTTGGAGCCCATGGCCGGGCAAGCCGCTGCTATCATCTCGGCCACCGCCTTATAAAGAATCAAAGGCATGCCGCCATCGACTTCCACACATTCACTGCTCGATCCCCATCCATTTTCCTGCAGGAATCGATATACTTCCTTATAGCCCGGGGGATTGGTTACAACGCTGTTTTCGAATTTGACCGGGTTCTTGTCACCTTCAACGTTGATGGGGCTTACCACTTCCCGTGCAACTTTATATCCTTCCATTAAATAAGTATCGACATCATCAACACTGAAGTATTCCTTAAAACGGTCCAGTTCGAATACTTCACCAGATGGAAGCCATTCTTTCAATATGAATTTTAAATCGCGAATATTATATCTGTACTCCATGTATGTCTTCCTCCTAATCTACCCTACTCCCCGATATAAACGGGTTTGCGTTTTTCTAAAAAAGCATTCATTCCTTCTTTGGCGTCTTTGGTACCATAGGTCATGGCCCAACCATGGGTTTCAATCTGCAAACCTTTCTCCAAGCTGCAGCTCCAGGCCGCATTGAGAGCTTCCTTGGCCATACGCAAAGAAAATGCCGGCTTTTTCGCCAGTTTGCGAGCCAGTTCCATGGTCTGCTCCCGCAGTTCTTCCAGGGGAACAACCTTGTTAACCAAGCCCAGATCAAGAGCGGTCTGAGCATCAAAGGTTTCACCCAGGAAGACCAATTCTTTAGCTTTGCACAGGGATACATGCTGGGGCAGCCGCTGAGTAGCGCCTCCGCCAGGATAAATACCCACATTGATCTCGGGCAAGGCAAATTTGGCATTGTCCGCAGCAACCCGCAGGTCGCAGCACAGGGCATTCTCGAAGCCGCCTCCCATACAAAAACCAGCTATCATAGCGATAGTCGGCTTGGGCAGGTTGGTCAGGGACATGCCGGACTGTACTACTTTATCGGCAAACTCCCGAGCGCCCTTGGGCTCGTACCCTACCATGGAAGCCAAATCCCCTCCCGCACTGTAGGCTTTTTCGTTGCCGGTCATTATCAACACCTTTATTTCCGGGTCCAAACCGGCTTCGAAAATAGCTTCGTTACGCTCCATAACCAGTTCCGCGTTGGCGGCGTTCAAGGCCTGGGGGCGGTTGTATTGGACAATGGCAATATCGTTTTCAATGCTAACCTTGATGAACTTGTATTCTTTATCGCGGTATGACATTCTTCACCATCCTTTCCGCAATTACAATATTGTAAAATAGTTCACAAGTTAATGACCGATATAATAAAAATCCTGCTATTATTTAAATTAAACTCATAAAAACAACTGTATATAATTTATTTTATGGGGCAGTTGATGGTGGGCTGAAGGACTGTTCGCCCTGCAACCCTTACCGCCAACTCCAATTTTCCAATAGATAGTTGCATAAAATCTCAAAATTACTTATGTTTCAGCTGGATCATTAATCCAATTTGCCTGCCGCTTCAACCTCTTTGAGTGCCTCCTGATAAACCGCATAACCATCAGATACCGGCTTGGGAGCCATCAAGGTCAGTACTAACAGAATGGGCACTCCAACTGCCAGCGAGGGCCAAAGCGAGGTGCAATAGGGATTGCCGGAAAAATGCCATACTGCCGCTACCAGACCACCACATAATATGGACCAGAACGCTGCCCGGCTGTCAACCCGGGGCCAAAATATGGCTACTAACAATACCAACCCGGCAATGGCTCTGATCTGAAAGGCACCTGCCATCTGCCCCAGTATGGAGCCGGCATGCATGCCAAAATAAGTGGCTAACAGACCCAGCACAGCCATGGCAATACGGGAAAACATCAAACGCTGCTTTTCATCTGCTTTTGGTTTCAATAAGGCGTATAAGTCCTCACTGAGCATGGTAGTAGTCAAGAGTAACAATGCCGGACCGGTAGACATGATGGCAGCAAGTATACCCATGGAAGCCAGAATAGTGAAGGTGGGCCCGAGGGCAGATGCAACTAGGTAAAGAATACTTCCGCTGGCGGCATCCGGCATAATTGCTCTGCCAACCACACCTATCAAAGCCGGGAACATCGCAAAGATAAGGGTCAATATGGCTGCCCAGGTAAATCCAGTCCGATAGGTCTTGACGTCTTTGGCGCCAAAGATACCGGCTATCAGCACTGAAGCCGCGAAGAAGGATAGTGCGGTACCAATTACCCAACCGGCCATGGTCAACAGGTCAGGCTGGTCCATCCGGAAGAATGTGTCGGGAACAGCAGCCTTAACAGCCCCTAAGCCGCCAGCAAACTTAATAGCCACAAAGCATACGGTGCCTAAACCTATATACATTACAATGGTATGCAAAGCATTCATCCAGGCCATGCCCTTCATTCCGCCTGTAATGCACAGGGTTATAAACAGAATGCCCAGGAGCCAGGTTATCATGGTGTGGTCCACACCCAGTAACGGAGAAAGTATGTGCCCTGCGGCTACCGGCTGCATGGCAAAAAGGATGGCGTAAACTAAAACCAGCACTACCATCAAGACTATTCTGGTTTTGGCATCAAACCGGGCCTTATAAACCTGGGGTACTGATACAGCATTAAATTTGTTGCCAATAACCCTATAGAATTTGCCGGCAGTCAGCATAACCACCAGACAACCAATACTCATGCCCCAATTGACCCATACGGAAGATATTCCGAAGTTAAAGGCCTGGGCGGCGTTGCCCACCGTACCTGCACCGGCGATAATTTCTGCAAACAACAGGGGAATAATCAACAAAGGACCCAAATCTTTTTTTGCGACGAAATATCCGGCAAGGGTGCTCTGTTTCTTCATCATATACACTCCGATGCCCGTGGTTATCGCAAAATATAATAACACAACAGTTATGACCATATAAATCCAACACTCCTTCTCGTATATTACAACCCCCCAGGCCTAATCGATTCTATTGGTCCGAGTCCAGATATGCTGCTCCTGGGCAGCTTTGATTAAATCATCGCGGAAATCGGGATGGGCAATACCTATAAGCAGTTCCGCTCTTCTGTAGGTGGATTTGCCCATTACGTTGGCAATGCCGTATTCGGTCACAATGTATGGGGCATATGTTCTGGGGACGGAAATGAGGCACGATTCTGGACACCGTTTTATCTCCCCGCTTCTTGGTGGAAGAAATGCAGATAAACGGCTTTCCACCCTTTGATCTCATGGCTCCAATGGTGAAATCCAGCTGACCACCGGTACCGGATATATTGCGAAATCCGGAGGACTCGGAATTGATTTGGCTGTAGAGATCAATTTCAACCGCGTTGTTTATGGCAATTACTTTGTCGTTGGCTGCTATGATGTTTGGATTGTTGGTGATGTCCACTGGGTATGTGGCGCAGCGAGGATTGTTGTTGATATAATCATAAAGACGCTGAGAACCCAGGGCAAAAGTGTAGGTGATTTTGCCTTGGTCAATGTTCTTCATTTTTCCATTAACAATTCCCTTCTCCGCCAGGTCAATAAAGCAGTCAGCCATCATTTCGGAATGAATGCCCAGGTTTTTCAGATCGGTATCGGCGATCATTTTGCCAATCATGGACGGCATGGCACCTATGCCAAACTGCAGGCAGGCCCCGTCCTCGATTTGCTCAATTAATATAGAAGCAATTATTTTCTCGGCCTCTGAGACCGGAAATTCCGAGGGAAAAACCGCCAGGGGGCTTTCGTGTTCGACTATGTAGTCAACATCAGAAATGTGAATGGACTCCTGCTCCCCACCCAGACACCAGGGGACATTAGGGTTCACCTCCAGGATCACCACGTCCGCCATGTCACAGATAGTCTTGGCATAAGAGCAAGAGGGGCCAAAATTGAAATAGCCGTGTTCGTTCATGGGAGCGGTCATAATCATGGCTACTTGGGGCGGATACATATTACCGGCACGGGTATTACCAGGACATTGGCCATAGTTGCCGGGAATATAATAGGCCAAGTCATGGTCGCCCATATGTCGTTCATGCCCACTCATATGACCGGAATGATATAAGAACGATTTTTGTTCTGGATCTGCTTTAACTATTTCAGGTTCGTACAGAAGGCATACACCCTTCACATTGACCCCGGTTAAATCTCCGGCCCGATCGGCTAAGGCCTGATCCAGAGCCCGGGGACCCATGGCAAAGTGTCCATACCATACCCACTGGTTGGATTTAACTGTTTTTACAGCTTCGTCGGCTGTGCGAAGTTTGCTGGTATAAAGATTACTGTAAACTCCCATTTTTCTCAACTCCCTAGGTTAATAGAATTCTGAAGGACAGCTTGTATCTGCCAGGCCCGTTATCAATAGTTGATTCATCCCCCCTTTCCTGTTCATGTCGCGTTTTTTGGTTCAATCAGTATAACCGCAACATTCATGCCAAGGGGGCAATATGGAGCAAAACCCAGTTGTTTAGGGATTTAAACCTAATACTAATCGGCTACTGCCTACTCTGATGTGTTCGTCCTGCCATACAGGTGTATGTCAATTCAGACAGGTTTCAGGGCAGTCATTTCAAAGGCCGCCAAATTATGGTATATATTATCCGGAATACGATGAGTAAATCCTCCTAATTACATTTTACTAGGTCTTTTTTTTATAAAAGAGCTCTTGTTTTCACAAGAGCTTTAGACAAGTTATTATCCGTATATAGAGGTGGGTAAAGCCTTTGAATGACCATATTTATGGTTTGCCATAATAGCAGTACTGGTATGGCCACGACCTGATTTCACCTCTCATTTAAGCAATCCCTCAAAGATCCGCAGCTTTTCCAGAGATTAATCCGTTACCCTCAGCTAATCCCGTATTTATTTAACTTCTCATAAAAGGCCGAGCGGCTCATATTGAGAATCCTGGCCGCTGCGCTCTTATTGCCCTTGGTCTTCTGCAGGGCTTCAATAATGATATTCTTATCAGCATCGGAGAGAGCAGAACGATAATTTGAAGGCTTGTATTTATGGGGTACCGGCTGAAATATATGGGCAGGAAGGTGTTCAACCCCAATTTTCCCCTCCCAGCCATAGTTGGCAGCTCTTTCTATGGCGTTTTCCAATTCTCGTATATTCCCCGGCCAGGAATAACTCTCCAAAGCCAGACAGGCTTCCCGTTTTATGCCAGTGATGCGGGAACCCAGAATATTATTGTATTTTTCTATAAACTTAAAAGCCAATGGCAATATATCTTCAAAGCGTTCCCTGAGCTGGGGAAGATGAAATTCGATGACATTGAGACGGTAAAACAAGTCTTCGCGAAAAGCTCCTACTCTTATAGCTTCCCGCAAGTCCTTATTAGTTGCGGCAATAATTCTGACATCAACCTTTCGCAGACTGGTTCCTCCTACTTGCATAAACTGTTTCTCCTGCAAAACCTGTAGTATTTTTACCTGAATGGACAGGGGCATGTCACCTATTTCATCAAGAAATATGGTCCCCTTGTGGGCCTTTTCAAAATGACCAGGTTTACCTTTTTGGGAAGCCCCAGTAAATGAACCAGGGGCATAACCAAAGAGCTCGGATTCTAAAAGAGTTTCAGGAATAGCCGCGCAATTAACCTTTATAAAGGGGTGCTTGGCTCGCGGGCTGGAGGCGTGTATGGCTCGGGCAAACATGTCCTTCCCCACTCCGCTTTCACCGGTTAATAGGACAGTTGAAGTACTCTTGGCTATGCGGTAAGCTTCATTCTTTAAATTGTTGAACTCGGCATTGCGAGAGATAATTTGTTCAAATCTGCTTTCGCTACCTTTTTTTTCGAGTTCGCTGCGATAGTAATTAACCTGCTGTTTTAATGACAATAGTTTAGTAGCGATTTCTTCGGTTACAATATTATCGTCCAGGTATATAGTGCTGACCACTCCGGTGATTACATGGTGATTGTCTTTAGCCTCCTTAATTGGTATATGGAATATGACGCATTTCTTATTGTCGATTACACATTCAGTAATCTCAGGCAAACCGTTTTTTAATGCCAATCCTGCGCCTTTACTTTTTAGTACTATTTCCACCGGTTCGCCGATGATATTCTGCCTCGGCGTATTTAGCAATAATTGGCAGGCTCTTTTATTGCTATATTTTATCTTTCCAGAAACATCGGAAACCAGGATACCGTCCGAAGTAGCATTCAGCACCCCTTCCAGGGTGATATGCATGTCCTTGACCATCTCCAGTTCATGGGCAATTTCTTCCACATCTGATTTATCCAGAATGGTAATAACAGTCCCAGTATAAAACCCATCTTCGAAAATAGGTATCTGATTAACAATTACCGGGAGTCCCTTTATAGTATGTTTTGCTCCCAGTACACGTTTTTGCATAATATTTATTTCAGGCAGTACTTGCTTTAAATGACAGCCTTTAACGTTGGAAAACTTTAAAGCAAACAATTCCTCGGCCACCGGATTCAATCTTAATACGTAGCCCTTGTTGTCAACGATGATTACGGCTTCGTAATTAGCATTAAACAGGGATTCCAAAATGGCAGAGGATTTAAGAATAACATTCATGCTTTCTCGCAGGTATTCCGCCGTTCCAATCAGACCCACTACTTTACCAGAGCGGTCCACGACAACCACATAATCCACCTTGCTTCGCGTAACCCTTACTGCCAGGGAGACCTCATCATAAGTTAGATCTGATGATACATGGATGGGATTATAAACAATATACGGCGTACATGGATCATCCAAACTGGCGCCAGCCAATAGTGCTTGATAGAGTCTTTTTTTGGGAAAAACACCAATAAGTTTGTCTTCCTTATCAACTACCGGAAGAGTGCTTACCTTGCACTCGTTATAATAGCCAAGCACCATCCTCAGGGTATCGTGTGAATAAAGCAAGCGGAAATTGGTATTCATCATCTGTCTGACGGTTAACCATGATGCATAATTCAAAGCTTTGTGACTCATTGATTCATCTCCCCCAAAGCAAAATACTGTCATTTCATTTTTATATTTCATTCTGAATTAGTAAATATTGCAAGATATGTGCCTGAATATCTTTAAGAGCATTATCCCCAGTTATCATGATTTTTCATTACATTTTTCTTTAAAAGTGTCCGGTTTTGTTGACAGTTGTATGCCTAAAAAAACAACAATGGTGTTATACAGGTGCTATGCCGAAATTATGGGTGTTTGCTTTCTGCTTCCCTGCCTGCTCGTGGCGCTCTAACGATCTGGACCTCCTGCGCCCATGAGCAATTTGGGGATCATTTGCTGTTTACCTATTGCAAAATCGATACCAGTATGAATATACTATACCCCTGTTCAATAATCACTTTGGCGTTGAGTAAAGGGAGGCCCGAAAATTGATGGAAAGGAAGGCCTTGGGCAGAAGGAATAATAATGGGCAGGTGCTTATAAAGTCCAGTGCTGAAAAGGCATTTTTCAGGTAAAATAACCAACCGCAATTATTATAAATGAAATTATGCCCAGTGAATAATAGTCTTTCCCGGTAAATGCCAGTTCACGCAGATAGGTTCGTTTTCCCGGCTGGTACCCCCTGGCTTCCATGGCTTCCACCAGTTCATCCGAACGGCGCAGAATGCTTATGGTCAAAGGAGCGGCAATACTGATGATTGAGCGTATTTTCCCCCTCAGACTGCCCGCTGAGAAATTGGCGCCCCGGGCAAGTTGCGCTTCTCGTATGTTGTTCATCTCCAGCTGAAGGGTGGGGATAAAACGAAGCGCCATGCTTACCATTAAAGCTATATTGTGAGAGGATATCCCGATTGTCTGCAGGGGTCTGAGCAAACGCTCTACGGCCATAGTAAGTTCCGATGGCGAAGTGGTCATGGTTAGAAGTGATGCGGTCAGAATCAAGAGAAGGAATTTGCTCACCTGAAATACCCCCAGGTACAGCCCTTCATAGCTGATCATAATAGGACCCAGAGAGAAGGGCAGTACAGAATGCCCGGGAGAAAAAAGCACATAGATAAAAAACAGCATGAGAAAAAAAGTCCAGACCGGGCGAGTACTCTTAAGCAGTGTAATTATGCCGATGTTGGCCAGTAATGAGAAAGCCAAAATAATCCCGGCAGTAACAATTAAGCCGATAAAGTCCAGGCGCAGTATTACGATGCTAAATGCCAGGACCGCCAGTAATTTAACCCTCGGATCACAACTATGCACGGGGGAGTCTTTAGCTAAATACTGTCCCAGCTTATGCATAGCTGCCTGCTTTCCAGGATCCATTATCCCTGTCATTGCCTTTATTACTATGCAGCCAGGTGAAAATCTGCTCGGCAGCCTGGTCAACGGTCAATATAATCTTTTCATTATTATAATGGGGCTGAAAGCGAGACATAAGTTCCACAATAATTGGGGGGTTCAGCCCTAAAGCTTTTAACTGCTCCGAGTTCATTAGCACATCTTTGGCTGCTCCGTCAGCCATAATTTGCCCGCTGCCCATTAATATCACTCTGTCCGCCCGCAGCGCTTCCTCCATGTTATGAGTAACATGAATGATAGATATTCCTTTAGTCCTTAACCGGTCCATAATAGTCAGCACTTTCTCTTTCCCGGCCGGATCAAGGGAAGAAGTGGCTTCATCCAAAACTATGTATCCGGGTTCCATGGATAGTAAACCAGCCAGGGCCAGGAGTTGTTTTTCTCCTCCGGACAGAGTATAAGGAACCCGTTTCTCGAATCCGCTGAGGCCTACCATTTCCAGAGCCTCTTTTACCCTTCGGCGAACTTCCGAACTGGGCAGTTTAAGGTTGCCCGGGCCAAAAGCGACATCTTCTTCCACACTCATGCCTACTATCTGGTTATCAGGATTCTGAAAAACCATACCCACCTTACGCCTGATTTCCACCTGGTTCTTCGAATCCTTGCTGTTCAGACCATCAACTTCAACATCTCCGCAGCTGGGCAGCAGCAGGGCATTAAGGTGACGAATAAGAGTGGTTTTGCCGCTGCCATTGGCTCCCATAAGCACAATATATTCCCCTTCTCCTATGGTCAGGTTAATATCGAGCAGGGCCGGCGGTAAATCGGTTTGATAGACGTAACTCAGGTTGGTAATCTTAATCATAATTATCTCCTCAGCAAGAACGGTACTTTTTCCCTGATTTTTGAGGACAGGACAGCTGCCGCCAGCAGTTTCAATACTTCAGGCACAATAAAGGGTATAACCCCGATCAGTATGGCTTTCACAGCTGAGAAGTGGGCGATAATTGCAAGCTGAAAAGTGCCGATAGTATAAATAACCAGGTCTCCTGCCAATATAGCCATGGCTGTCCAAAGTATACCTGCTTCTGCCCGGGCTTCAACGATTTTTCCGATTACATAAGCTCCGGCAATGAAACCGATAAGATAGCCTCCGGTTGGACCGAAGAGTACTCCCAAGCCTGCCTTGCCGCCGGCAAAAACAGGCAACCCCATGCAGCCCAGAATTACATATACCACCTGACTTAATGCTCCGGCCTTCCCTCCCAACAAGGCGCCGCTCAAAGCGGTGAAAAAGGTTTGCAGGGTAAAGGGAACTGGCTGCATGGGAACCGCTATGAAGGCGCCAATGGCGGTTAATGCTCCGAATAATGAGGCGTATACCATAGTCCGCAGTGGACTGTAAGTTGATGACTTCAAGCCCGATACCTCCTGGCCGCTAATATACTTTGTTAGGAAATAGCCACCTATGACCGGGGGCCAAAACCACTAATGAAAATTGTCTAAGGGTGGGGATTAAGGCTTAAGCAGGCTTGGGGACGGTCCTAACTCTCAGCTATAAGTTAGCTGAGTGGTGCTTTAGATTGCTTGATTAGAAGAGTTATGTTCCCGCTCTTCGCATCGCCTTTCCCCCTGCGCCAACCTTAAGCCTTAATCCCCTGGTTATTTTCTTATTAAAACCTATATTATACATGCCCGAAGTTATTGTCAACCTATATGTTTCTTATTGTTAACATTGCTCCAATGTTCTCTATTTGTGGAAAAGTATTTCCCCCGACATAACATGGTGAATATTGCCCATAGCATCCCTAACCATTAGAAAGCCGTTATTGTCGATATCAATAGCCCGACCTGTAGTTACTCCGTTAACACTGTCGAATTTTATATCATGGCCTATTACCAGGGATAAGCTTCTTACTTTTTCCAAAATCTCATTAAATCCGCCTGAAATAAGCTGTTGGTAGCGGTCCTCCAACTTTTGCAAGAGCTCTTGCAAAAGTTCAATCCGGGGAACTGAGCGTCCGGCTTCCTCCCGAACCGATGTGGCAATACCGCGAAATTCTTCCGGGAAATCTTCAATAAGGGTGTTAACGTTTAATCCTATACCGGTCACAATATATTCTATACCATCCATATCCGTAACCGCTTCAGTCAGTATTCCCGCGATTTTCCGGCCATCTATGAGCACATCATTGGGCCATTTGATGCCCGCCTTTATGCCCGCCTGGTTCAATGTGTCCACAATGGCCACTGCAATGAACATGGTGATCCTGGATAGTTCCCGGACTGGTAATGAGGGCCTCAATATCAGTGACATAAAAATACCCTGGCCCGGCTCCGAGTGCCATTGCCGCCCCCGACGCCCCCGGCCCGCCCTCTGACTCTCGGCTATCACCACTGTTCCCTCCGGATAACCTTCAGCGGCCAACTGTTTGGCAAAATTATTGGTGGAGTCAATTTCCTTGAAATAAAGGTAATGTTCTTGTCCAAAAACGGTGGTTTGCAGGCCTGCCCTCACCTCTTCAGGAGATAAGATATCGGGAAATAATGATAAACGATACCCCTTTTTAGGGGAAGACTCGATGGCATATCCCTCTGACTGAAGGGTTTTAATATGTTTCCAGATGGTAGTCCTGGTAACGTTTAAATCCTTGCTTAATACCTCTCCTGATACCCATTGGCCCTGCCCCTCTCGAATTGCTCTCAGGACTGCTTCGCGAACTGCCATTGTTATCCCCCTTATTGTTAATTGCCTTAACTTATTATAGCTAACATTAATTAATAAATCATCTTTCAGTATAAAGAAACAGGACCACCGGACTCTTCTCCCTGCGGAGAAATAGCCTTAATGCTCCTGTCTTAATCCAGCCGGTTATTAATTTTATTCAAGGAGATTATTTTACTTTCGCAAGGCTTTCTGTCCGGCTATTAGATATTTGGCCAGAAAACCAAGGAAGCTCCGGTTTTTTTATCCGAACATGGTCATAAGGAATCCAGCGGCTACTGCAGAGCCTATAACCCCTGCCACATTAGGTCCCATAGCATGCATTAGCAGGTGGTTGTTGGGATTGGCCCGTTGTCCTTCCACCTGGGAGACCCTGGCGGCCATAGGAACGGCTGAAACCCCGGCAGAACCAATAAGGGGATTAACCTTGCCCCCGCTCAGGAAACACATAAGCTTGCCCAGGAGCGTACCGCCGATAGTACTAAACATGAAGGCCATCAGTCCCAGCAAAATGATCATAAGGGTTTCAGGGCTCAGGAATTTTTCTGCTACTGCCGTAGCCCCTACCGTTAGCCCCAGGAATATAGTTACAATATTGATCAGCGCATTCTGTACGGTATTGTTCAGCCTTTCCACCACCCCTGACTCCCGGAAGAGATTTCCCAGCATCAGCATACCGATCAGGGGGGCTACCGATGGCAACATCAAGCAAACCACTATAGTAACAACAATGGGAAAGACTATTTTCTCCAGCTTGGATACCTCTCGCAGCTGTGACATTTCAATTTCTCTTTCTTTTTTAGTGGTGAAAAACCTCATAATGGGAGGCTGAATCATGGGAATCAGAGCCATATAGGAATAGGCGGCAATGGCTATGGCCGGAAGCAGCTCCGGTGCCAGCTTGGCGGTAAGGAAGATGGCAGTGGGGCCGTCAGCGCCGCCAATGATAGCAATAGATGCAGCTTTGTGCGGGTCGAAACCCAATGCAATAGCAACAATAAAGGCTATGTATATACCCAGCTGGGCTGCAGCACCCAGAAACAAGCTGGAAGGCCTGGCTATCAAAGGGCCGAAATCGGTCATAGCCCCAATTCCAAGAAATATCAAGGATGGATATATTCCTAATTTTACTCCCTGGTAAAGATAATAAAGAAGTCCTCCCGGGGTAGAATGGTCAGTCGGAGGAGGTGCCATAAGGTTGGCCATTGGCAGGTTAGCCAGCAGCACCCCAAAGGCAATGGGCAACAACAGTAAGGGTTCATACTTCTTCACTATGGCCATATAAATCAAGACGCAAGCCACGCCCAGCATTACCAGCTGCTGCCAGGTTATGGCGGGGAAAGCGGAGCTATTCCATATCTTTATAAGTGTATCAGCTAAAGAGAAAGACATTATTATACCCCCTACTACTGCAGCGCAAGAAGGATGTCACCCGTTGATACAGACGCACCTTTAGCCACGATAATCTGAGAAACCACTCCATCTCTGGGAGCCTTGATCTCGCTCTCCATTTTCATGGCCTCAAGAATGAACAACACATCACCCTTTTTCACAGCGGCACCGGTTTGCGCCCTTATATCCAGAATGGTGCCTGGCAGGGGAGACTTAACCGGTTCGCCTGCGACAGTATTGGCCTGAACTGCTGGAGCAGCAGGAACTGCAACCGGTGCTGCCTCGGAGGGGGCAGCTGCTGCAGCCGGTACGGGCATGGCCGGAACTTGAGTTGTCTTGACAATGTTTGCCTGTCCTCTCTCAACTTCCACCTCATAGGTCTTATCGTTAATAGTTACAATATATTTCATTCCTCTTCCTTCCCCCCATAGTAGGATTGCAGGTATTAATCAATGGCTTTGATCATCTTGAAGCGCAGCTCGGACAGAGGTATCTGGCTCTCATCGCTGACTATGGCCATAATCATGGCAGCCGTTCTTTCATCCACGCCCAGAAGTTTTAATTCTCCTGCCGACCATCCTTCATCATCTGCTGCGGTAATTTCCGCCGATATACCGGCCGCAGCGCTGATATCAGGCTTATGCCCGGATGAACCGATATATCCCAGCACCAGGGACTGTATTTTCACCAATAGACTCAGCAGAGTCAACATTACAAATACCACCGCTAAGCCGAACAGGGCCACCGTCAAGCTATCCAAGAAAGTCATAAACACCCTCCTTTATCTACACTTTCGTTATGGTGTAATTCACCTTCATAGCAGCGCTCTCTTCCCTAAACTTGAAAAATTTTTCAGCAATCGGCGGAAAGATAATATAAGAAAGCACATCTTCATCGTTTTTGGCCATCTGGCCTATCTCTCGCTTCGCCTTCTCAAATTCGGGTTCCAGGGTATCTGCAAATCTATGAGTTATCGGTTCCTCATCTCCCAGAACTATCTTAACCAGCTCAGCATCAACTTCACCGGGAGACTTGCCATATTCTCCCCTTAAGTAAGACCTTACCTCCGTCGATATGCTCTCATATCGCTGTCCCAGCAGGACGTTAGTGGTTGCCTGCACGCCAACAATCTGGCTCATAGGAGTAACCAGAGGAGGATATCCCAGGTCTTTTCGAACTCGGGGTATTTCCTGCAGCACCTCGTCCATCTTGTCCATGGAGTTATTCTGCTTCAACTGGGAAATCAGATTGGACAGCATTCCTCCCGGCACTTGATAGACCAGGGCATCGGTCTCCGAACCGAGTACGTATGGGTCCAGCAACCCGGATTTAAGGAATTCATCCTTGACCGGTTTAAAGTAATCATTTATTTCTTTGAGAATTTTTTCGTTCAGCCCGGTTTCATACCCTGCTTGCTTCAAAGCAAAATGCAGGGATTCAGTGGCAGGCTGAGAGGTGCCGCCGGAGAATGCCGATATGGCACAGTCTATCACATCACAGCCGGCTTCAATAGCCTTATAATAGGTGATCGGACCCAGACCGGTAGTAGAATGGGTATGCAGCACAATAGGCTTGCTGACCGTTTCTTTCAGGGCTTTGATCAGATCATAGGCTTCTTGCGGCCCCATAATTCCTGACATATCCTTAATGCAGATGGAGTCGACACCCATCTTTTCCAGTTGTTTTCCCAGTTTCACATAGTTCTCCAGGTTATGTATGGGGCTTATGGTATAGCAAATGGTACCCTGGGCATGCCCCCCGCTCTTCATGGTCTCATCCACTGCTACTTCGATATTCCGAAAATCATTAAGAGCGTCAAAAATCCTGACGATGTCTATCCCGTTCTGTACTGCATGCTGAACGAACTTTCTCACCACGTCATCGGGATAATGCTTGTAAGCTATAAGATTCTGGCCTCTTAAAAGCATCTGCAGCGGAGTCTTGGTAATTTTGGCCTTTATTTTTCTCAGTCTCTCCCAAGGGTCCTCGTTAAGATATCTCAGGCAGGAGTCAAAAGTTGCTCCCCCCCAGCACTCCACCGAATGATATCCAGCCTGATCAATTTTTTCCAGAATCCCCTCAAAATCACTGAAAGGCAATCTTGTTGCAATCAGAGATTGGTTTGCATCTCTCAAGACTGTTTCCGTGATATTCACTTTCATAAACCCACTCCGTTCCCCAAGTATTTGATAATT
>Ga0334882_1002750_pt1 | contig 17243 bp, 11 predicted proteins | sample GraSluR1_MG_5_FD_207226 | JGI IMG/M metagenome (GOLD analysis project Ga0334882, IMG submission 207226) | Sludge microbial communities from methane-producing bioreactor in Wageningen University, Netherlands - Granular Sludge_15_04-R1 | ecosystem: Engineered > Bioreactor > Anaerobic >...
ACTTAAAATGTTTAATAAATATGTATCTCAGACCAGGCCTCTTAAAAAGTACTGCCACTGTCTTTAGTTTGCCACAAGGACTTCAAACTCATCAAACAAGCCGTAATCAATCAACTGATAATCTTCACCCGGAGGATATGATTCGACATTCCTCCAGCTCCATGGTGATGCAAGACCCGGCGCCGGATTATTGAAATGAGGACCAAGAAGGTTCTTGAGACTGCCAATGACTTTTACCTCAATCGTATTTGACCCCTTTCCGGCTAAACGGGTTATGTCAAGTTCGAACGGAGGGAACCCTATGATCCCGGCCGGCTCTTTATTTACACTGATTTCCGCTACCGTTCCGCTCCATTTATCAAGCCTTACCAGGTATTGGCCTTCGGCATCTCCGAAATCATATTCTTTACTGTAAGTGACGCCCCATGAATAGAAAGGAATTCCCTGTTCCTTCCAGCTTCCGGTTGTTAATTCCTTAACAGGAGGTTCAAGTATCCAGCCCCTGATGGCCGGTGTTACGGAAAAATTCCCGGTGATGTAAACAGGTTCTATCTCAGCAAGAACTTTCATCGGGGAACAGATCAGTGTGATAGTGTTTTCGCCCGGCTTAACCTGCTTACTGATATCGAAGACCCTGAACTCCCTGTCGAGCCACCATTTGCCATCTTCAGGATTTATCTGCATGCCGTTGACGGATACTTTCCACAATTCAGGTCTTTCAACAACAGCTCTGAATGTCGAAAAGTCAAAACCACCCTTTACCGAGAAGTGGTAGTTTGCTGTAAATCCCGTGCCTGTGCGAAATGTGTCGCGGTCAGTAATATTGGTTTTGAACTGAACAGAATGATTCCACGGATTACCGTTAACAAATCCGTAATGCTTATAAACCTTGTCAGCTGCGTCATATGTGTTCAGATCCTTGCTCATCTCTTCTCCGATGATAAGATCACAAAATTCTATCGCTATGGCATTTTCAGCATCCCGGCTTACTGATAAAGGAGAAGAGCAAGGCAGTTTTGTAAAATTTTCAGGAGCTGAAGGTATGGCATAATTACCATGCTCATGTGATGGAATGAACAAAAGAAGACTGCCGGCCGGCGGTATGCTGACAGAAAAGCTTACGTTTTCTCTTTCCGGCTCGTGGGGATAACCGATAATTTCACCGGTCATGGAATTCATTTCAATAACATCCGCCCCTGCAATCCCTGCTGATCCTTCAGTATATTCCGTGAGGCTTGCATTTGCCATAAACAACAGATGACCGTCAGAAAGGATTCTTCTGTGGTGATACAGGGAACCTCCTTCGAAGCCTGTAAAACTGATCTGCCTGCCGGCAAAATATTTGTTCATCGTCTCTGGTGTGAGACTTTTCTCTATAATAATCTGCCCGGAGTATTTGGTCAGGAACCCGTTCAAGGCTTCACTGGAGGATCCGTTCACCAGTGAAGGGAGAGAAAAGGCTACCAGTTTACCACCTTGTGCCACAAATTTTTCAAGAAGCGTGAAGGTTTCATAATCGAGGTTCTCCGTCATGGGAGGGATTACAACGGTTGAATAAACGCACCGGCCCACTATGAATCTGCCGTTTTTTACAGAACCGATGTCTTTAATAATATTCTCAGAACCCAGGTCATACTCAACCTGGTTTTTCTCAAGGGTGGTAATAAATGTCTGGAACGATTGTCCGATTTCCGCCAGCTTTGGATTGCTGCTGACATAAGAATCATAAAGCCAGGCTGTTGTAGTAGGCTCAAGAACAAGAATGTCATTGATCTGTCTTCCTGAAGAGAGTGCCAGTGAAAGCCGCGCATAATGATCATTCAGGTATTTATAGCTTTCCCACCAGGGCTCATGGTAAGTGAACGAAGGAGGATAGTCATATTTTCTCGCGCCCGCCAGATTTATATGTGAAAGATGCTGGTTCATGAAATTGACTCCAAGTGCGTATTCCCAGTCACCAAGGCGCTTCAGATCAGTGAATGTAACGTCCCAACCGGCACCTCCATAAGTTTCACTGAGCTTCCTCTGCCTGCCTGTCTGGTTAGCGGCACCGGCAAGCTCTTTTACCGATCTTACATTTCCAAACTGACCCCGCGGGGTTGAATCGTTCCACTGGTTGAACAGCATATCAATTCCGGGCATCTGATGCCATGCATACATGGCCATATTATCTCCGCCGTGAGCCATTGCGGGCCACGCATGCTCCCAATAATGTCCCGTAAATATCAGGTCCTTGCTCTCACAGTAATAATAATATGGTTTTGCCCACCTGTCTATGAACATCCGGAGAAGGGTCCGGGTATAGTTGTGCCTGATCTTTTTGAAATCACCTGCCTCTTCAAAGAGAGAAGGCAGGTGTTCTTTAAGATCATAGCCCCATTCTTTGCGGAACACATCGAACAGGTCCGGAGTCCACCTTACCCCCCCGGGGGATACGATTTCAGGCTCATCTGTAAAGACCCCGGGAACAGTTTTGCCAAATTCATCTCCTGAAGTTTTTTCATAACCATCCATTGTGATCTCAATGAATTTCTGTGTCACGCCCGGGGCGAGCAGGTCAACATATGTAAATCCTCCGTACCAGTCAGACCTGCCATAATATGTTTTGGTAAAAAGGAAATATTTGCCGGGTTTTCCTCTATGTTCTGCCAGTGATGAAGTGATATCTCTGAACCTTTTTCCGTCTTCCTTAAGACATAAAAAATAACTGGCGGCCGTATCCGGAAGAATTTCTGCCTGTATCATTGCAAGGCCCTGTCCCTTGTTAAATGATTCCGGCATCCTGTCAGGTACGTGCCCTCCGCCAAATCCACTGGGATAAGAATTCTCGTCATAGATCCATATCTTCATTCCAAGTTCCCTCCCTTTTTCGACCGTATAGCGAAAAAGTTCCAACCACTCCCCGGAGAGATATTCAGTGATAAGCCCGGGCCGGGGATGTATGAATACCTGGAGGGATCCCTGCTTTTTAAAATCCTGAAGAAAATTGTTTATCTCTTCCTTTGTGATCTTATAGTTCCAGACAAGGAATGGCGATGTTGTGTATTCCGGTGGCGGTGACCCGAATTCTGCTGATAATGATGGAAAATCGTTGATCATAATTTCATTTACAGTAGTTTTTTTGCAGGAAACAATTAATAATATTAATGCTCCGGATAACAGCATGCTGATGTTAAAATTCTTACTTGAAGATTTCATGGTGCAGAATTAGAGTTTGGTTATGAACAATATACTGTTTTTCTATTAACAGGCACAGAATGATAACAGACTGCATCTTGTAAACTAGCATTAAAACGGCACAATGCACTAATGCTTTTTCTGATCAATAATGCGGTTGCTTATCATTATCGTTGAAATTTTAATTCTCAGTTATCAGCAGATCTGAATTACCTGAATATCGAGCAGTTCCCCGAGTTTTTTGATTTTTGATGCTATGTGTCCGATGCCGGTTGCGCAATGATGTGCGGGGCCGTAACTGTTCCATGTATTCACAAAAGTTTTTACTCCGGGGGCAAATCTGTACCGGCTGTTTGTGTTCCCTATCTCAAGTATGGGGCCAGGTACCGACCTGCCCTCAGCAGTTAGAAGAAGGATTTTGCCGTTTGCATCCTGTACGACAGCCAGCAGGGTGATGTCGCCATGTTTCACGGACATTTCCACTGAAAGTCCTTTCCCGACCTTACCGTGATAGACATTCAGCGGTCTGATTTTTATTTTTCCTTCGGCTATGGCGAGGTGGCCGGGGCCGTCGTGCCCCATAAGGACCACGTCATCATCAAAGTCGAGTGCGTAAAATTCCGTAAATGACCCGCCGGCTCCAAAGCAATCCATTATTTTCATGGCCTGTACATTTCTTATCTCATATTCACCTGCAACCGGGACACCTCTTGCTGTGAGCAATGAGTTTGCCATTATCACCGAGCTTATTGTTTCCTCATTTTCAGCAATGCCCGATCCGTTGTAGAAGTAGGCCAGCGATCCCAGACGATGTTTCATTACAAGCCTGTCGAGGGCAACAGATGTACGGGCCGATTGTTCTATATCCTCACGGGGGCACTTGTCGTCTATTTCAAATTCCTCATAGAACAATCTGATACGATCTTCTGTTTCCTCCTTTGTCACCTCTCTTTTCAGAGCCGAAAGCTCATCCACTTCAAGCATTTCAATATGACCGCCAAAGATTGCCAGCTGAAGGGTGAGGTCTGAATATACATCGAGCATCCCTCCGTAATAATGCCCCATGCAGCCAAGACGGTTATGAGCCATGATGTTGGCCACCTGTGCAGCCTGTATCCATTCGCTGACCTCATCCCAGACTTCGCTGTCGCCATTAAGAACTCCTGTGATCTGATGAAATTTAATTCCGCATCTTCTGAAAACATTGGCGATTTCCGGTACAGGGCAGGCTGAGACATTTGCGAGCCATTCGCCCGTCATGGCGGTCCGGTCCTGCATTCTGTTGAAAACATTATAATCAATTGCCTTCTCAGGAGCCAGGTTAAGAATGATGACAGGTACTTTTGCCCTTTTTACCACAGGGAGCACGGTGGATGAAAGTGCATAGGTTGTAACGTGAAGAAATATTATGTCCACATCAGCCTGTCTGAATAAATGACCTGTCTCCATGGCGCTGTCAGGATTATCGATCAGTCCGGGGCTTATGATTTCAGCGCCATAATCTTCCAGTTTTGTCTTTATCTCTCCATGGTACCTCTCCAGTCTTTCCTTAAGACCGGGAAACTGGGGCCAGTATGCGTCGAGGCCTATTCCGAAAAGGCCTATCTTCAGTTTGTAAACATCTTTCATGGAAGAAATATAATAAATTTTAGATTCAGTTACTGTTTTTTCTACGGCCTCTTCACACGATCACTCCGGGGGAAAGGTATCAGATCTTTCCCGAGAACCTAAGACTGAAGTTCCTGTGTGGCTGAATATCTCCGGGCCTTCCCATGTACTCGGTATTTGTTATGTTTTTCACAGCCACTGAGACTGAAAAATTTTTGTTGATCCTGTATCCAAGTGTTCCGTCAGCAAGAAAATGCCCTGTGTTGTGCTGTCTCCAGTATTCAGGGAATCCAGGAAGTATGGCTTCTCCTGTCACTTCATTAAGAAAGAAATCATCAATCCTGAGAATTTTTGACCTGCCATACAGGTTTATTTCGGTAAAGAACTTTTTCCAGGAAACAGAGCAAGAGACCTTACCGGAATGCTTTCTTCGGTATTTGAGGTAAACACCTGTACTTTTATTTGTTATCCTGTTGAACTCAACAGGATAAATAAAAGTATATCCTCCTGAAAGAGTTGCTTTTACCTGGTTAAATTCGCGTGTAAGAATTAATTCCAGCTCACTTCCGTAAATTCTTGACTGTTCTATATTCGTGGCTTTGAAACCCGTTGATGTGATATTTGTTTCCGGGATGGTATCAAAAGTGAGTAAGTATTCAATCATATTTATATTCTGAGACATGAATATCGAAAAATCAGCCTGTCCTGTCATTTTTCCGGCCGAGAGGCCCTGTTTAATGCCTGTTTCCATGTTCCAGCCTGATTCGGGAAGTATATCCGGGCTGGGAAAGATTATTACTGATCCCAGTGTCGTTGATGCATGCTTTTCAGCTACTGAGGGATACCGGTAGCCCTGGCCGAATGAGGCTCTCAGGAAAGTATATTCGGCAGCCTGCCAGTTAAGGCCTGCCCTGAAGACGGGTACTGTTTTGTCCTTTATTCCATCGAGCGAATTTTGTTCCACTCTTACTCCTGCCACTGTTTTAAGCCTGTTCAGGGGCCTTATTTCTAATTGTGCATAGCCGGCTATGTTCAGTCCTCTGTGGTCGTCATAAAGATTGGATCTTATCAGGCTGAAGTTTTCCGAGAGGCCTGCAGTAAGATCCATAAATCCGGTAAGCTTATGCCAAATCTGATATTCGGCGAAAACGGAATATGCATCGCTGTTGGTCTGATGGCTTTCGGGGAACCTGTTAAGTGTTGACTGAAGACGCATTTTCAGTTCGTGTTTGCTGAGGCTTTTGTTTTTAAGGGTAACAAAAGGATCAAGTGCAATAAAGCTTCCGTGAATTTCAGCGGTGGCTGATTCAGGCTGTTTCAATGCTCCTGTTTCAGCATTTTCCCATACGACAAAATCCCTTTTTACTGTTAATCCCGAATTGATATTCAGACCATAGGTCAGGCCTTCAATCTTTTTATCAAAATGCTTCAGCTTGAAGGTTACCCTTCCCAGCTTTTCACCATTAAGCCTTCTGTAACCTTCATCTGCAGAAAAATAACCACTGATGCCTAAGTCTGTCTTTTCAATTTTCTGAAGATGTGAAACAGAAGTCGTGAAGAACGACCGTGGTGTATCCCACCAGGCCCATTTCCTGTTGGCAGGATTGCCAAAAACCCCTGCTTCAGCAAAAAATTGCGTTACCGGTATATTTGTTGCATCAGCTGTTCTGAAGTTTATAACTCCGTTCAGGGCAGATGACCCGTATAGTACCGATGAAGCCCCTTTGATTATTTCTATCTGCGACAGGTTCTCAAGAGGAAGGAACTGCCATTTTATATTGCCGGCATCAGCTGATACGGCTGGCAGGCCATCGATCAGTGCAAGCACTCTGCTTCCTGCTCCATAACTGAAACCGCTGCCTCCCCGTACCGACGCCTGCCCGTCGAGCACTTCAATCCCGGTTATTTTGTTTATTATTTCCTGTGCGTCAGAGATGTGGTTATCTGAGAGGAAAGATGATTTAACAATGTCGAGCGAAACTGTAAGTTCGGCAATTCTTTGTTCGGTCTTGCCGGCGCTGACAACTATCTGTCCGATCTCCTTTACCTTCATTTCCATCACAATATCCAGCCATACAGTGTCACCCGGAGCAAGATTTAGTTCTTTTGTCACAGTGCCGTACCCTATAAATTGAAAAGAAACAGAATGCCTGCCTGAGGAGGTATTATAGGAAAAAAGTCCGTCATCATTACTTGTGGTCCCCAGTTGCCGTCCATATAAGACATAAACTCCGGCCAGAGGTTCTCCTGTTCCGGAGTCAGTGACTTTGCCTCTGACGGCACCCGGGTTTTCATTGCTCTTTGCTGCTGAACAAAGCAACAAAAGGCTTATGCTCAGAATCAGGCAGCGCATTACTTGGGTCTGAATGCCATCTCAATATTTATTGCAGGGCCTGTGGGATTTTGCAGATTGGGTATCAGGGCCTGCAGTTTGAGCGAGGAGCTTGTGAGTTCAACAATATTTGTCGGTATTGATGCGGGCAGGGAAGGTGAGCTGATTATGATCTTTGTCTCAGTAACATCGAAATTCCATGTCCCCGTATATGATCCGAAATAGCCGGTGCCGTCAGTATTGAATTTAACGTCACCCACAAAGCCTTCAAGAACGCCTCCCGGACCTGTTGCATCAACGCCATCAGCCAGAAGTGACACTGCAACCCAGATATGCCCGGTCAGCAAATCAAACCGGTCAGATTCTTTTTCTTTGCAGGAGGTCAGTATTGCCAGGCAGGCAACAACGATAAAAAACATTTTTTTCATGGGACTCTGTGTTTTAATTATCCAATTATGGTTCAGGAATCCTGTAAAACAGCCCGCAGGCTTATAATATCTCAAAGTTAGTAAAAATCATGATAACTTTAACGATCCTGTTTTGTCGATCAATAGGTGTCTATACTTTCATGGCATCAGCAGGCACCATCAGCTGACCTTATCCTGTTATTTGCCATTGTTTTTATAACTCTCTGATCTTTATGTTCTTAAACCATACAGCATCGCCGTGGTCCTGAAGCAGGACTCTTCCTGATTCCGCTTCGCCAAAGCCTTTGAAATCCCTGTATTTACTTTTCGCCACCATTTCCCGCCATTCGGGAGTGTTCCTTTCATATTCAACGGTCATCTGTCCGTTCAGCCAGTGCTGAACCTTGTTGCCGTTCACGATAATTATTGCTCGGTTCCACTGTCCTGCACCATTGTCCCTGACATTTACCGGAGGAATAAGATCATAAAGTCCTGCCAGTGTGTGATTACCGCCTGTACCCGCGGTTGCATCCGGATGCTTCCTGTCATCAAGGATCTGGTATTCGCATCCTATTGATGCAAGAGCGCCGTTTTCCGATTCAATATCCACAAAATATTTTATTCCGCTGTTGCCTCCTTCAGAGTATTTGAAATCTGTTACCAGTTCGAAGTTCCCGTATTTTTCCGAGGTGACTATATCACCTCCTCTTGTATCTCCGTCGCTCATCGGGTTCAATGCAAGCGAACCGTCAGTGATTTTCCACCCGGATTCCGGAAACACTCCTGTTTTTGCACTCATCCAGCCAGCACCTGATTTCCCGTCAAAAAGAAGTTTCCATCCTTCCTGTTTTTCCCGATCTGTAAGCTCATTATTCAGGAAGCTGTATTGTGGTATGAGTGGTTTATAAGGAGTAGCGTATTCTGAAGGATTTTTTGTAATGATCCTCAGATTTTTCCATTTGATCTTCAGGTTTTCTTTCGATGAGTCACTGCCAATGCCATGGACCTGAAGGGCAATAAAACCGGAAGGTGTCAGATCATCAACAAGGTCCGCACAAGGAATGCCGTTGATCCATGTCCTTATTGAGTTCCCTGTCGCTTCCACCCTGAAGTGGTTCCAATCTCCGACCCGCAGGGCCTTACGTCCTTCCGGATTTTTATCAAGGGGGTAAAGCCATCCCCTCCGGGCTTCATCGTATATTCCTCCTGACCATGCCCTGTCTGAAGGATCCATTTCAACCTGATAGCCGTGCACCCGCCCGTTCTGATAATCGGGCCTGCTTTCACTTCTGATCTGAACCCCTGAATTAACCTGAGGATCAAACCATGTTTCAAATTCAAGAATAAAATCATCATATTTCTCCTTTGTACAGAGAAAGGAATTGGGAGATTCAGTTACGGTTGTGCCAATGATCTCACCATCAATAAGTTCAAAACGTGCAGAGCCGTTAATCTGTTCCCAGTTGCTGAGGTCTTTGCCAATGAGGTTAATCCACTGCTTATCTCTGTTGCATCCACTCAGAAGTATTATTATCAACAGGGCGGAGTTGAAGATCAGTTTTTTCATATTTCTTACTTAAAGTTATTTGTCGTGGAAAATAAGAAAATCATTTTATTTTTGAAAGAAAAACCTGTAATTTGAAAAAATCACATTGTCATGATAAAAAAGATCCTGCTTATATTCACATTTCTAACGGGTTTTCTGATAACCGATTCACAATCTCAGCCTGTTGCCGGCCTGGATAACTGGTTCAACAGGGAAATTGATATCAGAACCGGCAGCCCCTTTCATTATCTCTGGACAGATACCGGATTCAGCGGTTATTCAAGGTGGGGTGAGATTTTCAAATCAAAGGGAGCAGAAATTACGGAGGTGGAAAAACCACTGGCTTCAGTATTACAGGCAATGGATATATACATTGTTGTTGATCCGGATACTTTGACCGAATCAGAGTCACCCAATTATATCATGGATGATGATATCAGGGCAATAAGGAAATGGGTGAGGAAGGGAGGTATTCTGGCCATATTTGCAAACGATGCACCAAATTGTGAATTCACGCACCTCAACAACCTTGCCGCAGAGTTTGGGATGAGGTTCAACCATGTAACATTGCATCATGTCGAAGGAACAGACTGGGAGATGGGCGCATCTGCCAACCTGCCTGATCACCCCCTTTTCAAAGGTGTTAAAAAGATATACATGAAAGGAGTGTCAGATATATCGGTTAAGGGAAGAGCAAAAGCCATACTTATTGAGAACGGTAAAGTGCTGATGGCTGAAAACAGGTACGGGAAAGGCTATGTTTTTGCTGTAGGTGACCCCTGGATATACAATGAGTACATTGACCACGATGTACTTACAACGGATTTTGATAACCGGAAGGCAGCTGAAAATCTTACAGAACTGCTTATAAGCTTCGTCAAACAGCAATGACCCACATATGCCGCGCCGAAAGGAAACATTAAATTCCGGACTTTCTTATTTCCTCATTCCGGGCCAGGACCGGGATCCGGGATCGGCATTATGGTCTGCAAAACAAAGAATTGAATCTCACCCTCCCTGTGATCTTAATACTTTTTAAGGAGATTGAGGAGCTTGCTGTCGAGTTTATGTCCGTACCAGTCTGTGTAGTCAACATCTTCGCGGCCCGAGTCAAGGATCCCGAACGAACCTCTGAAGTTCCAGAGAGCATACCCGATTCCGTGCGATGTCAGGATATCAACTACATCCTCAAACCATGCCAGAAAAACATTATGTGGCGTTTTGCTGTAGCACCCGCATTCTCCGCAGTGGACGCCCACGCCCTGATCGAGAAGATCAATCCATGGTCTGTAAAATTCTTCAAGCTGTTCCCTGCCGAACTGTTTCCCGTCTATTATACCGGGCCATACAGGCGTAGGAGCCTGTGAAGGATCCTGCCAGACCCACGAAGCCTGGTAATGTGAAATATAGTGTGGATAATAACCCCGGCAGCTTTGTGCTATGTTCATATCTGTTAGTTCCGGAACAACATTGCTTCCTCCACTGTTCCCATCTGCCACAACAAGCCTTTCAGGATTTGCTGCCCATATTGCGTTGGAGGCTCCTTCCGCCACCATTCTGTAAATATCACCGGGCACAGGTCCTTTTTTTGCATACTGGTCATTCATATCCTCAATGTATGCAGGCTCGTTGAGCAGGTCAAAACTCAGTTTGTCAGACGGGATGCTTTTATACCTCTCGGCCCACATTCCCCAGTGAGCATAAAATGCATCCTGGGCATCTTTGTCATTCCACAGGTTAAATGGTTCATGAAATCCGGCATTGATACAATAACCCGGTGCACGATGCAGATTAAGGCTTACATGGAGATTATAACTGTTTGCCGTGTCAATCAGCTGATCGATCTGTGCGAGCACATTCCCGTCGTAATTGTAAACCTCCTCCTTCGTTATGTCCCTTGTGCGGTCAAAAGAAAGGTATCTGGGATAGGCCATTGGAATCCTTACAAAATCGAATCCCCAGTCTGCCATCCATTTGAGGTCATCCTTTGTGGTCCTTGCGGCTTCAGGATTCCTTGGCGGATTTGGTGAGAAAAGATCGAGCAGATTGAATCCTTTCCACCTGGGGAGCTTGTTTTTGGAGGTTCCCGATGAAAAAGTATTGCAACCGGCGATCGCAAGGCCGGCAGCAGTGATGGCTGTGTTCCTCAGAAAAATTCGTCGGTTAATCCTGTGTTTCTTCATTTTTTCAACAGATTAGTTTCATTAATGTGATTGTCAGGACAAGGTACTAAATATTTATCAACCGGGAATGAAGGAAAATAAACCCTGAAAAGCGAACTTCAAAAAAGTACCCGCACCTGAGTAAAGTCTGAACAATAAATCGTAAATTGAACCTGGGTATATAAAGATATTGAAAAAAAATATTTCAGGAAATCACGGTTTGTGGCAACATTCCTTCATTCGGAAACATGATTATTGAACAGGGGAAAGCAGTTACTGATCTTATTTCTGAAGGAGGACCTTAAGGAGATCTATATCTGAAAATGCTTTACCTGATTTATTTTGAAAACCATATACAATAGAATAATCTTGTATTCTCAGGAATGAAAGATAAAATACCTTCCACAAAAGAATTAAATGCTATTTAATGAATATCAATATGACATTAATAAGGCACTATGCCCACGTCAGCTTTAAAAAGCAAATCAGTCTGGCGGTCTGTCTCATGGTTTTTTTCAATGTAAATCTTCAGGCCGGACCTGATAATATTGCGCCCCTTGCAAAAGTTACGGCCGTATCATATGTTAATGACAGGTATGCACCGGCAAATGTAACGGACGGTATTATTCATATTAACGGAACCGGAGAATAGAAATCCAACAGCGGCATGACTTCATGGGGATATATTAATTATCCATGGATACAGCTGAACTGGGATGAAACTGTAAGGATAAATAAAATAGTGATCTATGATTCTCCTGACGAGAGCACGCACATCGCTGGCGGCGTTCTCAGTTTTAGCGACGGATCAGGTCTAAGTGTTCTGCAGATTCCAAATGACGGAAGTCCTAAAGTTGTTATGTTTCCGGAGAAAGAAGTTGAATGGATAAGATTTGAGGCTGAAGATGCTGACGGATTACAGGTGGGATTGTCAGAAATCGAGGTGTTCCCGTCTCCTTCTGATTACGGGGACTATGTGTCATGGGTCGATCCCTATATCGAATCAACACGGGGCAGGTATATATTTTTTATTACCGGAAATCAGCCTTTTGGCATGATTGGAGCTGCACCTCTGACGCGGAATAAGAATCAGTACGGGGGCGGATATAATTATAATTCCACGGAAGTACTTGGATTTCCCCAGGTACATTGCTGGATGATGTCAGGAATAACCCTGATGCCCACTACCGGATACGTTGATCCTTCCGGGGGGGAGCAGAAATGGAAGTCATCATTCTCGCATGATGACGAGATAGTGCAACCCGGCTATCACAAAATTTACCTTAAGGATTATAACACCTGGGTGGAGCTGACTGCCACCGACAGGGTCAGTTTCTATCGTCTTACCTATACCAGGGATGCGGTGGCAAATATCTTACTGAACCTTGGAGGCTACCTCAGCACTGCTACAATGACAGATGCCAGGGTGGTGAAGGTAAGCTCAACAGAAATTGAAGGTGAAGTCAACACTACTGGAAGGTTCTGGGGCGGCCCCAGGAACGTTAAGATATTCTTTGTGATGCAGCTTGATAAACCTTTTGAAGTTCTTGACGGCTGGGCTGGTGATGATAAATTTTCAGATATTGAAACTCTTACAGGAAAGTCCGGTGCACTGCCTCGTCTCAACGAAGAGAGTACTTACTGGGATGCCCCGGTTTCGGGAGTGAGTGCAAGATACAATGTAAAGGCTGGTGAACAGCTGGGTATTAAGTTTGCCGTATCCTATACAAGTGTGGAGAATGCCCGGAACAACCTTATAAACGATTGTGTCAGCTGGGATTTTGACGCTGTCAGGCAGAATTCAAGGGATGAATGGAACCGCTGGTTGGGCAGGATTGACGTGAAGGGCGGCACGGATGCCCAGAGAATAAAATTTTACACCGATCTGTGGCATGTGCTTCTGGGTCGGCATAAGATAGATGATTACAGTGGCGACTATCCCGACAACACACAGGGCGAAAGGCAGGGGACACACACTGATTCAAGATTGATCGTAAGGACTCTGCCAAAAGATGAATCTGGCAGGGTGAAATATCATATGTACAATTCTGATGCATTCTGGCTGACCCAGTGGAATGTAAATATATTATGGGGTCTGGCCTGGCCTGAAATACTTGATGAGTTTTCTGCATCGCTTGTCCAGTTTGCAGATAATGGCAAACTGCTCCCACGGGGCCCTTGTGCAGGCGGATATTCCTATATCATGACCGGTTGTCCTGCCACAAATCTTATCGTTTCTGCCTATACAAAGGGAATACTCACCAGGGTTGATCCTTTACATGCATTCGAAGTAATGAAATTCAATCATATGCCCGGAGGTATGATGGGCATCGACCGATCCTATATCAGGAAAGGTTATCACCCTGGTAATGCCGGAATAACTCTTGAGGCATGCTTTCAGGACTGGGCATTATCACAGATGGCAAAAGGTCTGAAAAAGAACAGAGAAGCTGATTATTTTGCAAGAAGATCATCGGGATGGAAGAATCTCTTCAATTATGATCAGAAGCTGGTCTTCCCGAAGGATGAAGAAGGCCGGTGGCTTCATGATGACCCTCTGGGTGGCAGGGGATGGGTTGAAGCAAATGCATGGCAGGCTACCTGGTCAGTGTCACACGATATTAAAGGGCTGGCATCGCTGATGGGCGGCAATGATACATTGTGTGCAAAACTTAATTTTGCATTTGAACAAGCTGCACCACAGGATTTCGTATTCGGGTACAGCACCGGATATGTCAGTTATGCAAATCAGCCGGGATGCTCAAACGCTCATGTTTTTAATTACGCCGGAAGTCCCTGGCTGACGCAGTACTGGGTCAGGAAAGTGAATGAACAGGCCTATGGCGCAATAACTCCTGATAAAGGATATGGAGGCCATGACGAGGATCAGGGCCAGATGGGAGGAGTCAGTGCCCTGATGTCAATAGGTCTTTTCAGCCTTAGGGGAACAGCATCTCTTAACCCTGTATATGATATTACCAGCCCTGTTTTTGACGAGGTAACTATTATCCTGGACAGAAATTATTATCAGGGAGAAAAGTTTGTTATCAGAACATACGATAATTCCGTGGAAAACTGTTATATACAGAAAGCTGCGCTTAACGGCCGGCCTTTAAACCGGTTCTGGTTCAGCCATAGCGACTTTGCCAGAGGCGGACTGCTGGAAATATGGCTCGGTAACAAGCCTGAAAAAAATTGGGGGACAGAAATTTCTCCACCTCAGTGATAGTGCGTTAAATAAATAACTAATGCGATTGTTAAAAGATGAACTCCAGGGAAAGATTACTGACAGCAATAAAGCATAAGCAGCCTGACAGGATCCCGGTTGACATCGGGGCAACACCAAGCTCAGGTATTTCAGCCGTAGCCTATCATAACTTATTGAAATATTTGGGGCTGGATTTGAAAAATCATGTTTATGATGTAGTACAGCAGGTCTCACAGCCTGACCAGGAAATTCTTGATATGTTCAGGGTCGATGTCCTCGATATCGGGAGATTCTTTAACAGTCATGAGAGTTACTGGCACAAAATGGAACTTATTACCGGAATTCCTGCATTTTATCCGCGTTGGTTCAATCCCGAAAAACAGAAGGACGGAAGCTGGCTGGCTGCAGGGCCCACAGGAGAGCATATCGGTAAAATGCCTGTGGGAGCAACTTTTTTTGACCAGATTATCTTTCCATATTTTGACGGCTATCCTGCCAGCTATGAGAATATCAGCCAGGATATGCTGCGCGTTAGCTGGGGAGGGTTCGGGTTCCCTCCCTACGACAGGATGAATGAACCGGACTTCTGGAAGATGCTCAGGAAGACGATCGAAGATGAACGATCCAAAACTGACAGAGCTCTGCTCATAGGTGTTGGCTGCAACCTTTTTGAATGGGGTACTTTTCTGCGCAGGATCGATAATTTCCTGATGGATCTGTATCTCGATCCTGTTAACGTTCACAGGCTCCTTGATAAGTTGCTTGAGATTCATCTGGACTTCCTGTCAAAGATATGCAGGACGGCAGGTGATCTTGTAGATGTGATCAAATTTGGTGATGATCTGGGTACTAATACAGGACCATTCATGTCGCCTGAGATATACAATGAATTCTTTAAGCCACGACACAGGATCATGTGCGATTATGTCAAGGCAAATACAAAGGCCCATACCATGCTTCACAGCTGCGGGGGTATTTTTGAACTGATCCCGGGACTGATTGAAGCAGGTTTTGAGATACTTAATCCTGTTCAGATCAATGCATTCAATATGGAGCCGGAGCGCCTCAAAAATGAATTCGGAAAAGATATCACTTTCTGGGGAGGAGGGGTAAATACACAGACCATTCTTAATCAGGCCACACCCGGGAAGGTAAAGGACCATGTCAGGAGAAATATCGGAATTTTTTCCAGGAATGGCGGATATGTATTCAATACGGTCCATAATGTCATGCCTGACGTACCTCCGGAGAATATCATTGCAATGTTTGAAGCAGTCAGGGAATTTGACTGATCAGTGCCCTACCTGTAAAACCGGTGAATGCTGTTAATATCGGGGGTCATAGTATAGCACAGGTCATGGACAATGGCACCGCAGCATAACAAAGATGATCTTGTCAGACCGGGCAACAGATATATTAATCATATGCCAGACCATATTTACATCTTTATGGGAGGATCTCCGTTGAATTCCCTGACAGCATTGTATGCTGCCAGAATATTTTGTGGAGGCACATCAGGCAGTATATTGTGAACCGGAGCAAAGACAAAACCTCCGTCACCGGAAAGCACTTCACAACGGGAGAGAACATCTCTCCTTACTTCACCGGGGGTGCCTCTGTTCAGGACAGAGGCAGTGTCAACACCGCCACCCCAGAAAGTGATATCTTTTCCATATTCTTTCTTCAGTGTTATGTAATCCATATTGTCGCTGTTCGTCTGAACAGGATTCAGAATATCGAACCCGGCTTCAATCAGATCAGGTATGAATTGTTTTATACTTCCGCAGGAATGAAAAAATATTTTCATGTTGCTGTGCTTTTTAACAAAATCGCATAGCAGCTTGTACCTGGGCTTGAAAAATCTGCGGAATGTTTCAAGATCTATCAGAGGACCTGTTTTCATTCCGAGGTCATCGCCAAAGCGTATCACATCAACCAGATCACCTGCGGCAGTGCACTTTTTTTCCAGTCCTTTGAGGTGAACGTTAACCAATATGTCAAGAAGCTCCGAAACCTTATCCTGGTCAGTCAGCAGGTCAGTAAGGAAGTTATCCATTCTTCTTATAAAGAAGCCCATCTCCAGTAATTTAACACCTCCTGACATAACAACAGCCTTATTGGAAGAACTGACAAGTTTTATGATCTCTTTCCTTAAATCATCAGTGCTGAGGTTGGATGAATGAGAGTGAACCACCCAGCTGATTTTCATGAGGTCATCCTTCAGCCCGTCGAAGTTTCCGGGATATCCTTTTTCGTAGGGGAAATACATCTGATCAAAAAATGTAGCTCCTGCAGCCATTCTGGACAGTATTGTGCCGTCAGGTCCGGTTGTGTGCCATGATCCATCCTGGTTTTTAACCGGACGATACCAATCAGGATATTCACCCGTGCTTCCGTCTGCCAGTTCAACTTCATACCAGTTGCCTGACATGGCTGAGATCCTGTTTATATCCAATACGTCAATTCCAAAGGAATTGATGATTTCCATATCGACATTGGCCAGCTGCTGAACGACATCAAAGATTCTTGAAGGTCTGTCTAACTCAAGATATTTTTTAAGGTTATTGCAGGCAATAGCTGAAATCCCTGTTACAGTTGAAGCTCCCAGATCAACAGGAACCTTATCGGGCTGACTGTGATTAACTGATGCAATTATTCTTTCTCTTGAGTTCATTTCTGTTACTATAACTCAGGCATCCTTGTTTTTTGTTTCTTCCTGATCTCCATTTTCGATACGTGCAAACTGGATGGGCTTTCTGAACCATGAAGTACGGTATGCCCCATATGCAACACCGGCCATAAG
>Ga0334882_1002755_pt1 | contig 17215 bp, 12 predicted proteins | sample GraSluR1_MG_5_FD_207226 | JGI IMG/M metagenome (GOLD analysis project Ga0334882, IMG submission 207226) | Sludge microbial communities from methane-producing bioreactor in Wageningen University, Netherlands - Granular Sludge_15_04-R1 | ecosystem: Engineered > Bioreactor > Anaerobic >...
TGACCGCCGAACCGGGGGAGCGCGTGGCGATCCTTGGCGCGACGGGATCGGGGAAGTCGACCCTGATCCACCTTATCCCGCGGTTCTACGATGTGAACAGTGGGCGCATCACGCTCGACGGCATCGACGTTCGTGACTTGCCCCTCGAGACGCTGCGCGCTCAGGTGGGGATCGCGATGCAGGAGGCGGTCCTCTTTGGGGGTACGATTCGCGACAATATCCGTTATGGAGCCCCCGAGGCCGGCGATGCGGAGGTCGTGGCGGCGGCTCAGGCGGCCCAGGCCCATGACTTCATCGCAGGCCTGCCCGACGGATATGATACGGTGGTGGGTCAGCGCGGTGTCAACCTGTCGGGGGGACAGAAACAGCGCCTGTCGATCGCGCGGGCCCTCTTGGTTCGTCCGCGGGTGCTGATTCTGGACGATAGCACCAGTGCGGTCGATTTCGAGACGGAGGCCAAGATCGAGGCGGCGCTTTCAGAGGTGCTGCAGGATGAGTTCGCGCGTGGCACGACGGTTTTCGTCGTGGCCCAGCGCATCAGCACGGTGATCAGCGCGGACAAGATCGTGGTCCTGGAGCGGGGGAAGATCGCCGCGATGGGCAACCACGAGACGTTGATGGCGACGAGCCCGATCTACCAGGAGATCTACGCATCGCAGCTGGGCCATCGTGTGGACCAGCCTGATAGGGGGATAGCCGATGACTGATCAGAGGATGACCGCACAGGCAGAGCGAGCAAAGGGTGGACGCAACGGCGGGTCCCAGAACGAGAAGCGCGAAGCGGGATCGGCTCCGATGCCGGGCCCAGGGGGCCGAGGACGCGGAGCACGCATCGAGAAAGCCAAGGACGTCAAGGGGACGGTCCGTCGATTGCTGGCCTATCTGAGGCCCTACCGCCTGGCGATCGTCGCAGTGTTGGGCCTGGTGTTGATCAGCACCCTTCTGGACCTGCTGAGCCCGGCCCTGATGGGTGAGGCGATCGATGTCCTTGTCAGTGGGCAGGGTTTGGAGGGCGTGGTGCGGATCCTGCTGCTGATGCTTGGCATCTACGCTTTCTCTTTCATATCGGGGGCTCTGCAGGGGATCATCGTGGCGCGCTTCTCGCAGAAGGCGTTGCGTGGGCTACGGCAGGAGCTCTTCGACCACGTCCAGACGCTCTCCTTGAGCTTCTTTGACCGCCATCCGCATGGCGAACTAATGAGCCGCCTCACCAACGATATCCAGGCGATCAGCGGCGTGCTCACGCAGAACGTCACCTCGCTTTTCTCGGGGCTGTTAACGCTCGTGGGTGTGGTGGTCATGATGGTCGTCATCAACCCGGTGCTGGCCCTTGCCTCGATGATCGTCCTGCCGGCGATGGTCTGGCTGGTAGGCTTCGTCGGCAAACGGACGCGCCAGGGCTTCCGAGATTATCAGATGCGCCTGGGATCGCTAAATGGTCAGCTGGAGGAGATGTTCAGCGGACAGCGGGTGATCCTAGCTTTTGGACAGGAGGGTACCGTCCTCGAGGCCTTCGAGGAGAAGAACCAGGTGGTGCGCGAGGTCGGAACCCGCGCGATGACCTATTCGCTGCTGGTGCCCCCGCTGATGGGGATCATGAGCAATGCGAACGTCGCGATTATCGCGGGTCTGGGTGGTTGGATGACGCTGCAAGGATGGGCGACCGTCGGGACCATCGCCTCGTTCTACACCTATTCACGGCGCTTCGCGGGCCCCCTGCGGCAATTGGCCGATCTCTACAACCAGCTGCAGTCAGCGATTGCCGGAGCGGAACGCATCTTCCAGATCCTGGATGAGCAGCCGGAGATCGCAGACGATGTCGATGCCGTGACCGTGGAGCAGCTGGCAGGCGACGTCGTCTTCGATCACGTGGACTTCGCCTATGAGCCCGGCGTGCCTGTGATCAAGGACATGAGTTTCCATGCAGCACCCGGCGAGACGATCGCGTTGGTGGGGCCGACAGGCGCCGGCAAGACGACGATGGTGAACCTGCTCTCGCGCTTCTATGACATCCGGCAGGGCAGCATTCTGGTGGACGGTGTGGACCTGCGTCACCTGAACACCGCGACCCTGCGGCAGAAGCTGGGCGTCGTGCTCCAGGACACCTTCCTCTTCTCGGATACAGTGATGGAGAACATCCGTTACGGGCGACTGGAGGCCACCGATGAGGAGGTCATCGCCGCGGCGACGCTGGCGAACGCGCACCAGTTCATCGCGCGCTTGCCGCGAGGATATCGCACGGAGCTGTCGGAACGGGGGAGCAACCTGAGCCAGGGACAGCGACAGCTGCTGGCGATCGCGCGGGCGATTCTCGCCGACCCCAGCATCCTGATCCTTGACGAGGCGACGAGCAGCGTCGATACCCGCACCGAGATGCTCATCCAGGCGGGCCTGCTCAAGCTGATGGAGGGGAGGACCAGCTTCGTGATCGCCCACCGCCTCAGCACGATTCAGGGGGCCGACAAGGTGCTGGTGATCAATGGTGGCGAGATCATCGAACGGGGCACCCACGAGACCCTGCTGGCGGAGCAGGGCTTCTACTATCAGCTCTACATGAGCCAGTTCAAGGGCAAGGTCGCCGAAGCCGAGGTCGTGCAGGCCGCCGACTGACGGGCGTCCAGTGGTCGTAAGCGCCTCCATCGCAGGGTCTTCACGCCCCGTGATAGGGGCGCTTGACGGTTCTACTCAGCCTCAGCCGGTAGGAAGCGGGTGGTGAAGGCCTCGGTGGTGTCGATGCCCTCGGCGACGGCTCCATACCTTAGGAGGGTGTCGAGAAGGGCATCCCACTGCTCCTCGGTCTGCCATCCGACGCCATGGCCCAGCGTGGCGGGGCCGTAGGCCTCGCGAAGTTCGGTCTCGAGCATATAGCGCATATGACCTGCGTCCGTCTCGGGGCCGGTATACCCGAGCACGATCTCCACGGCTTCCTCGGGATGGTCGGCGGCATAGGCGATCCCACGGAGCGACGCGCGCACGAAGCGGGCGAGTTTCTCCGGTGACGCTTCGATCGTCGCGTCGGTGGCGACATAGGTGAGTCCGAGGGTGGGGATGTCATAATCGCTCGGCTCCCAGATCTCCAGCTCGTAGCCCCAGCTCTGCAGCAGATAGGGCTCGTTCGAGGTAAAGACAGGGTAGATATCGACCAGGCCCTCGGTCAGCACGCGCGGATCGAAGCCGACGTTGATCAGGGCGACATCGTCCTCTGTGAGGCCCGTGGTGTCGAGCAACGCCAGCAGTTCGGGGGGTGGGGTGCCCTTGAAGCCGATCTGCCTGTCGCGCCAGTCGTCCAACGTGCGGATGCCGGACTCCCGCAGTGCGACGAAGGCCTGCTGCCCTCGTTGGCCGATCAGGCCGATCGAGACGAGAGGTAGGCCCGGGTCGATGCGCCGCTTGAGGAGCACGGCTGCATCCTGCGTGGTGATGTCGGCTTTGCCTGCTACCAGCAGCTGAAGGTGTTCGCCGCCGCCGGCTGAATGCCGTATCTCGACCTCCAGATGCTCGTCGGCGAAGAAGCCCTTCTCCTGGGCGACATAGACGCCGACGAAGGGCAGGTTGGCCTGGGGCTTGTAGCCGGCTATGAAGACGAGGTGCTCGAGGTTCGACGTCTCTTGGCCGTCGCATGCGATGATCAGGGCCGGGAGGCCGACGAGGGTCAGCATCAGGGCCAAGAGGCGCGAGCGTAGGTGAGGGTGTATTGGGCGCTTCATCGTGTCTTCGTCTACCTCCGTGTGTTGTGCGTTGACCTGACGACCTGCTCTGCTCCTAGCGCCAGAAGATGACGCGCCGTTCCGCCGCAATCACCAGACCGTAGAGCCCGATGCCCATCAGAGCCGAGCAGAAGACGGCGGCAAAGAGCGACGGCATGTCGAGATTGCTGTAGGCGAGCCACATGACACGGCCCAGTCCATTGGAGGCCCCGGCCCACTCAGCCACCACGGCGCCTACCAGCGAGAGGGGACCGGCTACCTTGAGCGCAGCGAAGAGGTAGGGCAGAGCTGAGGGCCATTGGGCATAGCGAAAGCGCTCCCACCGACCGGCGTTGAGCGAGTGAAAGAGATCCAGGAGCGCACTGTCGGTGCTGTTGAGCCCGGCGTGCACGTTCACCAGGATCGGGAAGAAGGTCATCAAGGCGATGACGGTGATTTTGGGGACCGGACCGAAGCCGAACCAGATGATGAGCAGCGGGACGATAGCGACGATCGGCGTCGCCTTGATCAGAATCGCCAGGGCGAGCACGCCGCGCTCCAGGCCACACCAGAAGGTGATCACGATGGCGACCAGGGTCCCCACGGTGATGCCCAGCGTCAGCCCGAAGAGGGCCTCCAGGGAGGTCATCCCTGTTGCCGAAAGATAGCGGCCCGCGTTGCGCACCAGCGAGTTCGCCACGATCGAGGGAGCGGGCAGGAGGTAGACCGGGATCTCGCGCACCTTGACGATGGTCTCCCAGGCGAAGAGGGCGAGACCGACAATGGCCACGATCGAGAGGAGAGCGGTGGGTGAGGGTGCGCGTCGTTCGGTGCCGCCGGGGGACGGTTCTAGGGACAGCTCTGACCTCACGTGCGCAACAGCTCCCGCAACCGGCGGATCAGGTGAGCCATAGCCGGCGCGGTCTCGTCGCGAGGTCGAGGTAGATCGATCTCGACGACCCCACGGATGTTCCCGGGGCTGGACGTCATCACGACGACGCGGTCCGCCATCCGCGCGGCCTCGATGACGTTGTGAGTCACCCAGAGGACCGTGGGCTTGAACGTACGCCACAGCCCGAGCACCTCATCGGTCAGCCGCTCGCGCGTCAGCTCGTCCAGGGCGGCAAAGGGCTCATCCATCAGCCAGAGCGAGGCCCCGGTCGCCAGCGCACGAGCCAAGGCGACGCGCTGCTGCATGCCGCCTGAAAGGGTTGCCGGGTAGGCACCGGCAAAGTTCTCGAGTTCCACGGTCTCCAACAGCGTCTGAGGTGGCGGAGCCGGCTGTTGGTGGACGCGGTTGACGTGACGCGGAAGGGCGACGTTGGCCAGGACGGTCCTCCACGGCAGCAAGGCGGGGTTTTGAGCCATCCAAGCGATCTTCTTGTGGCTGCGAGCTTCGCTCGGTGGTCCGCCATCCAGCAGGAGCGTGCCGGTACTGGGGGGGATCTGGTCGGCAATCATCCGCAGAAGGGTCGACTTGCCGCAGCCGCTGGGCCCGATGAAGCTGACGAATTCGCCGGAGGTGATCTCCAGCGTCGTGGGGGCCAGGGCCGCGAGCGGTCTCGGCGTGTCGGTAAATGTCTTGGATATCGCCTGCAGGTCGATGTGCATCGGGTGTGTGCCTCTCAGTGGCGCTCAGTATACGGACGACGCCGTGGTCTGTCAATGATCTGTTTGCGGGCCGGGCAGAGTGTGCTAGAATGAATTCCCGTACGCATTTCAACCTAGGGTACGGAGGAGACATCCATGAGTGACCAGACCAAGGATTGGCATGCGCTTAGCGTGCAGGAGGCCATCCGGGCTCTGCAGACCGATGGAGAGGTCGGCCTGACCTCAGCGGAAGCTAAGCGCCGGTTGACGCAATATGGCGCCAACGAGCTTGAAGAGAAACCGCCCCCCACGTTTTGGGACCGCCTCTGGAATCAACTGACCGAGTTTGTCGTCATTATCCTGCTTGTGGCCGCGGTCGTCTCTGCATTGTTGGGCGACTGGATCGAGGCCGCGGCGATTATGGCGATCGTGGTGCTCAACTCGGCGGTCGGTGTGATCCAGGAGAGCAAGGCAGAGGAGGCGCTGGCGGCCCTCAAGAAGATGGCGGCCCCGGATGCGCAGGTGATCCGCGATAGCCGGCGGGTCATCGTCCCGGCACGGGAGCTGGTGCCCGGCGATATCGTGTTGCTGGAGGCGGGGAGTATCGTGCCGGCGGACCTGCGTTTTACGCAGACGATGAACCTCAAGGTCGAGGAGGCTTCGCTGACCGGGGAGTCGGTGCCGGTCAATAAGCATGCCGAGCACGTCGTCAGTGCAGATGCGGGCATCGGTGACCGGCACAATATGGCTTACATGAGCACCGTTGTGACCTACGGACGGGGGCAGGGCATCGTCTCCGGCACGGGCATGGGGACGGAGATCGGCCATATCGCCGAGATGATCCAGTCGGTGGAGGAGGAGGATACCCCCCTTCAGAAGAAGCTGGATCAACTTGGGAAGACGTTGGGCATCGGCAGCTTGGCGACGGTGGGTCTCGTCCTGGCGATCGGTCTGCTGCGGCCCCTTGTGCTCGGAGAGTATGTCCCCGACTGGGTCGAATATAGCAAGGACTTCTTCATCCTGGCGGTCAGCCTCGCGATTGCGGCGGTGCCCGAGGGGTTGCCGGCGGTGGTCACGATCTGTCTGGCGTTGGGCATGCAAGAGATGGTGAAGCGGCATGCGCTGATCCGGAGGCTGCCGGCGGTGGAGACACTCGGCTCGGCCATGGTCATCTGCTCGGACAAGACCGGAACGCTGACCCAGAACCAGATGACGGCGGTGCGGGTGTGGGCCGACGGCAAGGAATACCGTGTTACGGGCCGCGGCTACGAGCCTGTGGGGCAGTTTGAGTTTGATGGGCAGCCGGTCGAGATGGCTAAGCACCCCACTCTACGCAACATACTGTGGGGCGGAACGCTGTGCAATGACTCGGTGCTGGAGAAGGACAGCGAAAGCAGTGGGGGCTATCGCATGGTGGGCGATCCCACCGAGGGTGCGATGGTCGTGGCCTCGGCCAAAGCCGGCTACTGGCGCGAGGAACTGGAGGGCGTCTTCCCGCGCGTCAATGAGATCCCCTTCGACGCCGAACGCAAGCGCATGAGCACGATCCACACGCTGGGTGGGCACGATCCCGAAGGCCTGAGCCCGCTCTCAGCCAACGGGACGGAGTATGTCGCGGTGGTTAAGGGCGCGCCGGATCTGGTGCTGGATCAGTGCACGATGTTGCAGACCGACGAGGGGACCGTGCCCCTGACCGCGGACACGCGCCAGGAGATCCTGGACGCGAACGTGACGATGGCCACGCAGGCGCTGCGCGTGTTGGCGGTGGCCTACCGCCCGCTCGACCAGGTGCCCGATGAGCCCAAGCCTGCCGAGATCGAGCGCGATTTGGTCTTCGTCGGGCTGCAGGGTATGATCGACCCGGCACGGCCCGAGGTGCTGCCCGCGGTGAAGCGCGCGCAGGGCGCGGGCCTGCGGACGATCATGGTCACCGGTGACTATGCGGCCACCGCAGCCGCGATCGCCGAGGAGATCGGGATCTTGCGACCGGGTCGCGAGACGGTCTCCGGGGCCGAGCTCGAGGCGATGAGTGAGGCGGAGCTTGATACCCGCATCGACAACGTGGACGTCTTCTCGCGGGTCGCACCGCACCACAAGATGCGCATCGTCGCGGCGCTGCGCAACCGCGGCAACGTGGTCGCGATGACGGGCGATGGCGTCAACGACGCGCCCGCCCTGAAGCAGGCCGACATCGGTATCGCTATGGGCATCACGGGCACCGACGTCACGAAGCAGACTGCTGACATGGTCCTCACCGATGACAACTACGCCTCGATCGTTAGCGCCATCGAGCAAGGCCGTATCATCTATTCCAACATCCGCAAGTTCGTCTACTTCCTGATCTCGTGTAACGTGGCGGAGATCATGATCCTCTTCCTCTCGACGCTCTTCGGTTGGGAGGCGCCGCTGACGGCCATCCAGCTGCTCTGGCTGAACCTGTTGAGCGACGGCGCCCCGGCCCTGGCGTTGGGGATGGAGAAGGGTGATCCCGACATCATGGACCGCCCCCCGCGACCTCCGGATGAGCCGGTTATCAACCGTCCGATGATCATCGGCGTGATCGTGCAGACGATCGCGATCACCGCCGCAGTGTTGGGTGCTTACTGGCTGGGTAGGCTCTACTTCGCCGAGCGCGCCGGGACCGATCCCCTGATCACGGCCAAGACGATGGCCTTCGTCACGCTCGTGCTGTCGGAGCTGCTGCGGGCCTACACGTCGCGGTCGGAGCGGTATCCGCTCTTCAAGCTGGGCGTGTTCACGAATAAATACATGCAGTACGCGGTCGGCTTCTCAATGGTCATGCTTTTCCTGGTGATCTATCTGCCCGTGCCGGCGATCCGCGAGATCTTCGACACGGTGCCGCTGGATCTGATGGAGTGGTTGGCCATTCTCCCGCTCATCCTGCTACCTTCGATTGCAGCTGAGGTGCAGAAGATGTTCGCGATGCGGTCGAATCGCTACTCCTAGCGACGGATCTATCAAGAGAGGCGGCACCCCTTGGGGTGCCGCCTCTTTGCTTCATCGGCGGGGTTGCTGAGATCAGGCGTCAGGTGAGAAGGTGTAGCCCACGCCGGGGACGGTGATGATGTAGCGGGGATGGCGCGGATCGGGCTCGACCTTGATCCGCAGCCGCCGTATCAGGCCGCGCACAAGGTCGCGCTCGCCCTCGCCCGAGTAACCCCACACCTGGTCGACCAGCACCTCGGTGGGCAGGACCTGTTCCTTGTGGATCATCAGGGTGTAGAGTAAGCGGAACTCGAGCTGGGTGAGGCGGCGAGGACTGTGCCCGTTGACGACGACCGTGTGCGTCGCCGGATCCAACTCAAGGTCCTGGGCGTGCAGAGTGGGTAGGGTGAAGAAGGGCAGATTAGCGGCCCGACGCAGCAGGGCGCGCGTCTGGGCGATCAGCAGGCGGGCGCTGAACGGACGCTGGACCACCAGATCCGCCCCCGACTCCAACGTGACCGCGTGCGTCGCCTCGTCCAGCTGTTCGGCAATCACCAGCAGCGGTGTTTGATCCTGCGCCCGCAGCGCTTTCACGGTTGAGAGGGGCGATCCTTCTGCGGTCGCCAGCACGATGAGATGCGTGGGATCGTCTGCTTCGTGGGGCAGGGGATCCGGCAGCTCACGATAGCGGGTGACGGTCATCCCGGCGCGCTGGAGCACCAGCGAGAGCACGGCTGTCTCATCGGGGTCCTGAGAGATCAGCAGAGCCTTCATCTTTGCCTGCGCCTACTCCTCTCGCGGGACGACCGTCATCGTCACGGGATCGGACTCGGTCCGATTGCCTGCCGCATCGTAGACGACCACGTGGAACCGGTATGTGCCCGGCCCTCGCAACGTCCAGTTCACATTGTAGGGGGCCAGGTTGCGGACGGCGAAGGGTTCGGCCTGACCTTGAGCGTAGAACTCGACATGGGAGAGCGCGAGGTTGTCGTTGACCTCGGCGTTGACGTTGACCCACTCCTGCCGACCGTCGATGAACTGCTCGCCATTGGGAGGGTAAGTGACATCGACCCGCGGCGGTGTGTTATCGACGGTGACCTGGATGGAGGCCTGCCGCACCTGCTGATCGTGGCCCACGACCTGCAACTGCAGGGTGTAGAAGCCGTCGGAGAGTCCGGTTGTGTCGAAGTTCTCGAGCACGGCGTTCTCAACCTGGTCGCCGCGATCGGGGCCGATCTGCAGCCATTCGGTCGGATTCACGCCCCGTCCGAAGACCAGGCGGAAGAAGGCGACGTTGTCCCCCCTGACGTTGCCGATGACGGGCACAACGCCGGAAACGTAGGAATAGGTGGTGGGTGAGATGATCGCAACCTCGGCCAGGGTCTGGTCGGGGGCGGCGATCGTGTCGTATTCGCCGGGCGGCTGGTAGAGCTGGCGACGCTCCTCAGGGAGGCTGGCGATCCAGTCCTGGGCTTCCGGCGGCAGGACGATGTAGACGCGCTCCTCAATCACCTCGGGTGGTGTGAAGATGGTGGCCAAGTTACCCGTCTCACGGTTAATGGGGAACTTCTGGAAGAGGGTGTCCTCCTCGGTCGGCTCGGTACCGGGGATCATCAACTCAGAACGCGTCGGGCAATCACCGTTCGGCTTGAGGCCCGAGGCTGTACAGACGGTCACCTGCTGGAGGCCGCCGGGGTTGGCGAAGGAGACGATCGGCAAGTCGCGGTGGGCGTACTCCATGACGGCGTGCCAGATGTAAGAGGCGCCGCGCGATCCCGGGGTGTTGATCATATAGTCGTCGCCATCCTTGTTGCCCTGCCAGACGCCGACGACGAGCTGGGGCGTGTAGCCCACGGTCCAGTTATCGCTGAAGTTGTTGGTCGTGCCGGTCTTGGCTGCGGCGGGGCGGTTGTCAGCGAGCTCAAGGGCGTTGGGTGAGCCGAAGCCGGGAATGCGTGCCTGGCGGTCGGAAAGGATGTCGGTGATGAGATAGGCGAGGCGTGGTTCCAGGACCTGGCGTGACTCAGGCGACTCGACTTGATAGAGGATCTTGCCGTTGCGGTCCTCCACGCGGAGGATCGCGATGGGGTTGAGCTCGCGGTAGTTGGGTCGCTGCTGCTCCGGCGGCACGGGCGCGCCGTACATGGTGCCGTTGTTGGCGAAGACGCTGAAGGCGTAGGTCTCATCAATCAGCTTAACTTCGCCGCCGCCCAGGGTCAGGCTGAGCCCGTAGTGGTCCAGGCCCTGATCCAGTGTGGTGATGCCCATCCTGTGTGCGGTGCGCAGCACGTTGTCGATCCCGGCGATGGACATAGCCTCGACCGCGGGGATGTTCAGCGACTGGGCGAGAGCCGCGCGCAGGCTGACCGGGCCGTTGTAGGTGCGCGTGTAGTTCTCCGGAACGTAGGGGGCCATGCCGGGCCCCTGGTCAAAGGCCTTGCGCACATCGAGGAACATGTGGGCGGCGTTGTGTCCCTGTGCCAGCAGGGTCACGTAGGTGAAGGGCTTGAAAGATGAGCCGGGTTGGCGGAGCCCGTCGACGGCGACGTTGAACTGTCCGTCGATCTCCGTGTTCCAATAGTCCGCGCTGCCGACCATGGTCACGATCTCGCCGGTGGTGGGGCGGATGGCGATGAGCGCCGAGTTCTTAATATTGAAGTCCTGACCGACGCGGTTCGCGGGAACGTCGGGGATGTACTGCGCGGCCTCACAGCCGGCTGCCATCGCCTCGGGGATGACGGTGGCGGGGTCCTCACCGGAGAGAATGCGCAGATAGGTCTGGACCGTGCACTGCGCTTGGTCCTGAAGCTCGAGGTCGAGGGTCGTGTAGACGCGCAAGCCTCCCCCTGCCACCAGCTCCGGGCCGTACATACGCTCGAGTTCGCGGCGGACGTAGAGGGAGAAGTGGGGGGCTATGATATCGTAGCGCTGTGTGGATACGGCGAGATTCCAGGGCTCGTCGGCTGCTGCTGCCGCTTCGTCGCTGGTGATGCACCCCTCTTCGACCATCCGACGCAGGACGGTCTGCTTGCGGCTAAGAGCGTCCTCAGGTGCATCGAAGGGGTTGAGCTGTGGGTACTGAGGGATGGCGATCAGCGTGGCGGCCTCAGAGAGCGTGAGTTGGTGAGCCGACTTGCCGAAGTAGACGCGGGACGCCGCGTCGATGCCGTAGGCCAGATTCGCATAGAGGTTGGTGTTGATGTACCATTCGAGGATGGTCTCCTTCTCGTAGAGCCGGGTGAGCTCCAGCGAGATCAACACCTCTTTGACCTTGCGGGCGTAGCTAATCTCAAAACGTTCCTCGAGAGGAATCACGGTGTTCTTAACGACCTGTTGCGTGATGGAAGAGCCGCCCTGGATATCGCCGCCTTGGAGATTGTCGACGAAGGCGCGGACGATACCACGGAAGTTGAAGCCGGGGTTGGTCCAGAAGGTGCGGTCCTCCATCGCGACGGTGCCGCAGATGATGTGCTCCGGCATCTCAGAGAGCGGGATCCAGTTGCGGTCACCGGCATTCGGGTCAATGACCTCGTAGATGAGGGTGGGATCTTTCTGACCATCGCCGTCGATGTCGGGACCCCAAGCGTAGATCTTGGTGGTCTCAAAGGTCTCGATGCTGGCCTCGGCGACCTGTTCGGGGGTGGGCAAGCCCTCGGTGATCATCGTGTAGCCCCCGGCAGCGGCGCCGACACTCATCCCCACAAACAGCACCGATATGAGGGTGGTGATGAGGACGATCAGGCCGATGATGCGCAGAATCAGGCTGATACCGGTCCGGCTTCGGTTCCGTTTCCGGTCACGGTTGACCACAATCTGTCTGCGGATCATCGAGACTTGTCTGGGTTGTGTCGTCATAGCTCAGCTTACCTCACGCGTCAGATGGTGGATGCCGCGGCGACAGCGACCACGGCGCGGCGTCGATCCGGCGTCCTTCTTGGGGGCTATTATGCCGTGCTCCTAAGCTTTGACAAGGGTCGCGCGCGTTACGCGCGATCGCTCTCGCTGTGAACTGCGAATCGGAAATAAAACTTGCGACCACGATCTGCGCACTCGTCTTGTGCTTGACGATTCTGCGTTATCCGTTAGAATGTACGCTAATCGAAAGAAGGTTGATCACGGATGCCGATGTTTGAGTCATTGAGTGAGAAGCTGCAGGGCGTTTTCGACCGTCTGGGAAAACGCGGAATCCTGCGCGAAGAGGACGTGAACGCTGTCCTCCGCGAAATTCGGTTAGCACTTTTAGAAGCTGACGTCAACTACAAGGTCGTCAAGGACTTCACCTCGCGCGTGCGTGAGCAGGCGATTGGGGAGGAGGTCTCGCGGGCGCTGAACCCGGCTCAGCAGGTCGTCAAGATCGTGAACGCGGAGCTGGTGCGGACGCTGGGCGATCCGGGGCGGCTGGAGTTCAAGGGACGGGCGCCGTATGTGATCATGCTCGTTGGCCTGCAGGGATCGGGTAAGACGACGACGGCGGCCAAGCTGGCCCTGCATCTACGTTCGAGCGGTCACTTCCCACTGCTGGTGGCGGCGGACATATACCGTCCGGCGGCGATCACGCAGTTGGAGGTGCTGGGCCGGCAGTTGAACATCCCGGTCTACAGCGAGCCGAACGGCGCGCGACCGCCGGAGATCTGTGTGCGCAGCATGGAGGAGGCCCGCGCTCGCGGATCCGACGTGGTGATTCTCGACACGGCGGGGCGCCTGCAGATCGATGACGATATGATGGCCGAGCTGGCGGCGATCCGTGACCGAGTGCACCCGATTGAGGTGTTGCTGGTCGCCGACGCGATGACGGGCCAAGAGGCGGTCAGTATCGCCGAGGGGTTCCACCAGCGCGTGGGTCTGACGGGCCTGATCCTGACGAAGGTGGACGGTGATGCCCGTGGCGGCGCCGCCATCAGCATGCGTGCTGTGACGGGGGTGCCGATCAAGTTCCTGGGTACGGGCGAGAAGACCCATGCTTTGGAGGTCTTCCATCCCGAGCGGCTCGCCTCGAGCATCCTGGGGATGGGCGACGTGCTGTCGTTGATTGAGCGCGCTGAGTCGGCTTTCGATGCGGATCAGGCATCGCGGATGGAGAAGAAACTTCGCAAGGGGGAGTTCGACCTTGAGGACTTTCTCGAGCAGTTGCGTCAAGTGCGCAAGATGGGCCCGTTGCAGGAGATCCTGGGGATGATCCCGGGTCTAGGGCAGCAGTTGCGGGATGTCGATATCGACCAGCGCCAGACGGAGGAGAGCCTCAAGGCCGTGGAGGCGATCATCCTGTCGATGACGCCGCAGGAGCGGCGTAACCCGCGGATCCTGAACGGAAGTCGGAAGCGGCGTGTGGCAGCGGGTAGCGGAACGACGGTACAGCAGGTGAACCAATTGCTATCCCAGCATCGCCAGATGGAGCGTATGATCAAGCGCATGAATCAGGGCAAGATGCGTGGGCTGCAGGGTTTGTTTCAGTAGTCGTTGACGACGCCTATATAGAAAATCACAAGACAAGGACTGATTTAGGAGGCATATGCTTAGGATAAGATTGCGCCGGGTCGGAGCCAAGAAACAGCCGAGCTATCGGATCGTCGTCGCTGAGTCGACCTCGCCGCGAGACGGGAAATTCGTGGAGGCCATCGGCTTCTACAATCCGCGAACCGAGCCGGAGACGGTGAAGATCGATGAGGGGCGTGCGCTGCACTGGTTGTCGGTGGGCGCTTCGCCCAGCGACGCTGTGGCACGCATTTTTACGACCCACGGGACGATGGAGCGGTTCGAGAAACTCCGCGCGGGCGCGGAGCTAGATCACCTGGTTGCCGAGGCTGAGTCTGCACGTGCCGACGTGGTCACGACGGCTGCGACCAAGCCCGTCAAGGCTGCGGTCGAGGTCGTTGAGGCACCGGTGGAAGACGAGGCGGTTGCAGAGGCCGTGGTCGAGGATGTCGTCGATGAGGCGTTGCCGGAGGCGTCGGAGCCGGCGCCTGAAAGCGCGGAGGAAGACTAGCTCTTAGGCGTCGATCCTTCCGCCGATGCCAACGTGCCCTAGGGGGAGGGCGATGGCATCGGCACCCCACAGACGCTTGAGCGTACGCACTCCTCAAGGCACTTCGGATGGCTCTCCGGGCTTCGCGGACTTGCTTGCATGGGTACGGTATCAACTCGTCTATCCTATTCAACTTTCACGTTCACTAGCCTTAGGAGGTAATGCAATGTCCACGGTCAGAGATCTGGTGGAGTACATCGCGAAGTCATTGGCAGACAAGCCCGATGCGGTCAATCTCTCGGAGATTGAGGGGGAGACGTCGATCGTGCTTGAGCTACGGGTCGATCACGAGGATATGGGGCGGATGATCGGACGCGAGGGTCGGACGATCAACGCGATGCGCTCTCTGGCCCGGGTGCTCGGCGCCAAGATGGGCAAGAAGGTTACGCTGGAGATCGTATAGTCGTGGAATGGCGGAAGCCGGCTTCCGGATGGAAGCATCGGTTCCACTCACGTGGCGACCATGATGAGGGGCTCAGGTATGCGACGCCGGCAGCCTGAGCCTCGTTACTTAGCCGTGGGGCGCATCCAGCGACCCCATGGTGTCCGCGGTGAGCTGCGTATGGAGATCCTGACGGACTTTCCGGAGCAGTTGTCACGCCTCAAGACGCTCTACCTCGGTGATCAGCAGCAGCCCTATGCGCTCGCGAGCGTGCGGTTGCACCACGATATCGCTCTGCTCAAGCTGGTCGGCATCGATGAGCGGAATGCAGCGGATGCGACGCGTGGTTTGATCGTCTCGATCGCTCTTGAGGACGCAGTTCCACTCGAGGATGATGAGGTCTACGAGTATGCCCTGGAAGGGCTGGAAGTCGTCACGGACGAGGGCGAACACCTTGGCGAGATCGTTGAGCTCTTCACGGCCCCTGGGGCGAACGAGGTCCTCATCGTCCACGGTCCCCGTGGTGAACTCCTCATCCCGGTGACCGAGGAGATCGTCGTTTCCGTCGATCTGGAGGGTGGGCGCTTGGTGATTCACCCGATGCCGGGCCTGCTGGGTGACGCGTGAGGCGATGGCCGGGCACGATGACCTACGGTACTGGCTGGGCTTCAACTTGGTGCGGGGTATCGGCCCTGTGCGTCTGCGGACGCTCATTGAGGCCTTTGGTGACATCCGTGCCGCGTGGACGGCTCGGGAATCCGAGCTTCGGGCCCTCAAGCTAGATCAGCGGGCGCTGTCTAACCTCCTGCGAGTTCGACGGGACACGGATCTCGACGCACTCGTTGTCCGTGCTGAACAGCTTGGCGTCCACATCCTGACCTGGGCCAGCCCGGATTATCCCGCTCTCCTGTCCCAGATCCCCGACGCGCCCCCGGTGCTCTTCGTGCTGGGTGAGGTCACGCCGGCAGACGAGTGGGCCGTCGCTATGGTCGGCACCCGCAAGGCATCGGTCTACGGTCGCGAGGTGGCACGCCGGTTGGCCGAGGAGTTGGGGCGCAACGGCGTGACGGTGGTCAGCGGCCTGGCCCGGGGGATCGACGGCATCGCGCACAAGGCGGCCCTTGATGGTGGCGGGCGGACGATCGCCGTGCTGGGGTCGGGTGTGGATCGCATCTACCCCGCCGAGCACCGGCGCCTGGCGGCTGCCATCGCCGAGCGGGGTGCTGTCGTGAGCGACTATCCGCTGGGGACGCCACCCGAGGGCGCCAACTTTCCTCCACGCAACCGTATCATCAGCGGCCTGAGCTTGGGCACGATTGTGGTCGAGGCAGGCCTGCGTAGCGGAGCGCTGATCACGGCGGATTTCGCGCTGGATCAGGGCCGTGAGGTCTTTGCCGTTCCCGGCAGCATCCTGAGTGCCGGTTCGGCGGGCTGCAACCGGCTGCTGCGCGATGGGGCGCACGTCCTGACCGAGGCGCGCGACGTCCTCGAGGTGCTGCACTTTGAGCAGATCCCCGACAAGCAGGCGGCCCGTGCTATCCTTCCGGAGACCCCCACGGAGGCAGCGCTCTATGCGATCCTGTCGCCTGAACCGAGCCATCTGGACGATCTCGCACGCCGGTCGGGCATCGCGGTGGCGCTCGTCAGCAGCACGCTGGTGATGATGGAGCTCAAGGGTATGGTACGGCAGGTCGGTGGATTGCAGTACGTGCGGGCCCACGAGCCGGGCGCAGTCTATGCCTCAGGGTCAGATAGCTCAGCCCCTGAGCCCTCCTCGAACAGCTAGTCCACTTCCGAAAGGAGCGTCTATGTACGACCATCTCTACGCCGTGGTCATGGCAGGCGGCGGCGGCACGCGCCTCTGGCCTTTGAGCCGGCAACACCATCCCAAGCAAACCCTCAGCTTGCTCGGTCAGGGCTCTGAGACGCCGATGCGCACACTCTTCCAGGTCTCGGTCGACCGGCTTCTTCCGTTGTTGCCCCTTGAACGCGTCCTGATTGTCACCGCTGCCGATCAGGTTGCGATGCTGAAGGCGCAGTATCCGCAGTTGCCGCAGGAGAACTTCATCGTGGAGCCTCAGGGGCGGGGCACGGCCTCCTGTATCGGCCTGGCAGCGCTTCACATCCAACGTCTGGACCCGGAGGCGGTGATGGTTGTGGTCACGGCGGATCACCACGTTGAGGACGTCGCGGGCTTCCGCGACAGCATGCTCGCTGCGCGCGAGATGGCCCAGGCCGGCTACCTCGTGACGCTGGGCATCACGCCGGCCTATCCCTCGACGGGCTACGGTTACATCCGTCTCGGCGAGTCGTTGCGGTCGGTCGGGGCGTTTGAGATCCTGGCGGCGGCGGCCTTCACCGAGAAGCCCGACGCAGAACGTGCTCAGGCTTTCCTGGATGCGGGGACCTATGTGTGGAACAGCGGCATGTTCGTGTGGCGGGCCGATCGCATTCTGGAGGAGATGTCGCTGTGGATGCCGGCTCTCTACGGTACCCTGTCCGAACTCGATCAGGCGCTAGAGGTGGGCGACTATGAAGGGCGATTGGCGATGCTGTGGCCCTCTCTGGTTAAGGAGACCATCGACTACG
>Ga0334882_1002756_pt1 | contig 17211 bp, 17 predicted proteins | sample GraSluR1_MG_5_FD_207226 | JGI IMG/M metagenome (GOLD analysis project Ga0334882, IMG submission 207226) | Sludge microbial communities from methane-producing bioreactor in Wageningen University, Netherlands - Granular Sludge_15_04-R1 | ecosystem: Engineered > Bioreactor > Anaerobic >...
AGAAGCTGCGCGCCGCAATGGCATTGTCCTGGCTGCGGAGACCCCGCCCCAGGCCGCTGAGGGTTAGCCCTCTGATATGGGCATTTCTAATTGTCGCCGATGTCCCTTTCTAATTGTCGCTTGACAACTGCCACTGAGGTAGTTGTCACGTTGCCCCGGCTTGAGCCGGAAAACCCACTTTCAGTGGTCTGATAAACCTACAGCTTATGAAAATTAAGAAAATAAACCGGAGATAAAACCATTTGCAAGAATCACTCTTTAAAAATTTACGAATTGAGAATTTTACCCCACCCCCTTGCCCCCTCCCCACGCCGCACAGCGGCGTGGGGAGGGGGAGAAAATAACGGGTTTTTTGGGCGGCGGCAAAGCCGCCGCCCAAAAAACCCACAAAAAAAGCTCCCCCCTTTCCCCGCTTGCGGGGAAAGGGGGGAGCTTTTTATTTTTAGAGCGACCGATTTCACACAAAATCTTATTTACGGATTAATTTCTTAAAATTCATTAGCCGGTAGTCGTTTAGTCTCTTTCCCTGGTACCTGTGTTTGGGGAGTGGCCTTTTTTAGATTTCTTGTAACTATTGCAATCTTTTACAGATATATCTTATCATTATTTTGGGTCTTGACATTTCCTTAGAATAGATATATAATCTTTATAGATAATGATTGTTTTTAAGGATTAGGTATAAATATGGTTAATATAGAGGTTCGCTTTCAAGTCTTGCTCGCTAAACTCCGCGAGCAGGGGTTTCGTATTACCCCGCAGCGCATCGCCCTGTTGCGCTTGCTTGCCGCGAGTGAGGAACATCCCACCGCTGCGCAACTTTACGAGCAATTGCGTGAACAATTCCCTACCACCAGCCTCGCGACGGTCTACAAAACTCTGCACGTTCTGAAAGAGCTGGGCGAGGTGTTGGAGTTAGGCTTTGGTGGCGATGAAAGCCGCTTTGATGGCAACGAACCGTACCCACATCCGCACCTGATTTGTGCGCGCTGCCGTAAAATTACAGACCTAGACGTGCCGCAATTCGAGGCGTTAGCCCAGCAAATCGCGACCAGTTCTGGTTTTCGCATCGTTAGCCACCGGCTGGATTTTTTCGGCGTTTGTCCGCAGTGCCAGCAGGATGAATCCAACCAGGGGTAAAAATCGCTGGAACAGTTTGAGATTTGCCATTTCTAAAGGAGCAAATTATGACCCAGACCATTTACGACTTTACCGTGACCAATGTGATAGGCTTTCCAGAATCGCTTGACAAGTACCGGGGCAAGGTGTTGCTGATCGTCAACACGGCGAGCAAGTGTGGTTTCACGCCGCAATTTGCAGGGTTGCAGACGCTCTATGACACCTATCACGACCGAGGGCTGGAGATTTTGGGCTTCCCGTGCAACCAGTTTATGAATCAAGACCCCGGATCGAATGAGGAAATTCATAATTTCTGCCAGATCAACTATGGTGTAAGCTTCCCCATGTTCGGTAAAATTGATGTAAACGGCGACCAGGCGCATCCTTTGTACGAACACCTGAAAAAAGCCGCCCCTGGTGCATTGGGCTTGAAAGCTATCAAGTGGAATTTCACTAAATTCCTGGTAGATGCTGAAGGTAACGTTCTTAAGCGCTTTGAGTCCAACATAGAACCGGCGGATATCGCGTCGGAGATTGAGGCTTTGCTACCCGGTTAGTAGCGTTGACTTGCTGATTTGTTGAACAGGTGGGCTGCCTATTCTATGGCTCATTTTTCAATGCGGAGGTGAAGAACTAAGATTGAAAATAGCATTAAAAAAACTTCAATCGTAACCAATACGCTATCAGGGCTTTAAGGTGTACTTGTCTACCGTACATTTTCCAAGTGCATTCAGTTTTAGCCATGAATTAGCACGAATTTTACGAATTTCTTATTGTTTTCGGGTTAATTCGAGTGAATTCATGGCAAAAATCTACACGTGTACGGCAGCAAAAGGTGTACAAGATGAGCAAAGAAAAAACGCTGACGGACGCTGCTGCTTCCCGATAACCGATCTCACTAACCGTCGGGGAGCGCGGGCCGATGCTGATGAAAGACCATTGTCTCTTGGAGAAGCTGTTGCACTTCAATCGCGAGCGGATCCCGGAGCATGTGTTAAGCCTTTCAAATCTACCAGGTTTGTAGGCTAAACTTAATGTAGTGACTATTTCACAAAAGGAGATTTTACTATGAGTATGCCGTTGATTGGAGATAAATTCCCTGAGATGACCGTGACCACGACGCACGGGACGATGAATCTGCCGCAGGATTTGAAGGGCAAGTGGTTCATTCTCTTCAGCCACCCCGCGGATTTTACGCCCGTCTGCACCACCGAGTTCCACGCCTTCCAGCAGCTCTACCCGCAGTTCCGCGAGCTGAACACGGAGCTGGTGGGACTGAGCATTGACCAGGTCTTTAGTCACATCAAGTGGATCGAGTGGATTGACGAGAACCTCAAGACCAAGATTGAGTTCCCGCTGATTGCGGATCACGGGCAGGTGGCGGAGATGCTGGGGCTGGTACATCCCGGGGCCGGATCTAGCACTGTGCGCGCCGTGTTCTTCGTTGACCCGAAGGGCACCATCCGCGCCATCCTTTACTACCCGGCGGAGCTGGGTCGCAACTTCGACGAGATTTTGCGCATGATCAAGGGCTTCCAGCTCGCGGACAAGGAAAAGGTCGCTATCCCAGCGAACTGGCCCAACAACGCGCTCTTCGGGAGCGATGTCATCGTCCCGCCCGCCAAAACCATGAAGGATGCCGCTGCCCGCAAGGGCCAGGAAGGCTGTCTCGATTGGTGGCTCTGTCACCGTCCAGCGTAATCCATGCACCACAACGGGGTAGCTGCCGGGAAATTCCCGTGGCTACCCCGTTTTTTCGTGCAATGTATGGCGCTTTGCAGAAATGGACAGTTTGTTCTCATCTCCTTCGGGGTGTTTGACAGGCAGCTACGTCAGTGCGTTTGCACAAATCCCGCTTTGCGGTATCATACATTCAAATTTATGAATACGAAAGTGAGATAGGCCATGGCAAAAATCACCGTTTTATTTCTTTGTACCGGAAATTCCTGCCGCAGCCAGATGGCCGAGGGTTGGGCGCGGCATTTGAAAGGTGATGCGCTCGAAGTCTACTCGGCGGGCATTGAAACGCATGGGATGAACCTTAACGCGGTCAGAGTGATGGCTGAGGCAGGGGTGGACATTTCCGGTCACCGCAGCAAGCACGTCAGTGAAGTGCTGCATATTCCCTTCGATTATGTCATCACCGTCTGTGGGCACGCGCAAGAGCACTGCCCGGTCTTTCCGGGGCAGGCTACAGTCATCCATCATGGTTTTGATGATCCGCCCAAGCTGGCTGCCGACGCAAAAACGGAAGCGGAAGCACTCACCCACTATCGCCGCGTGCGCGATGAAATCCGCGCCTACATCGAGACACTGCCGGAGGCGCTGGCGCAGCATAGCCCGTTCACCTTTATAGCCCGATAGTTGATGGTCGAGTAGTCCTTAGTCGAGGGCTGACTACAAGACTATTCGACTAGGAGACGCCAGACTAACATGAGTGCATATCGCCAAATTTTGATAGATGGTTCACCGGTGGGCCTACAAGGGCTGGATGATGCCTTGGAGTCCCTGCGCGCTGCGGGTTGGCAGCCGGGCGCGACAGGGCTGGGGATGGAGCTGGTGCAGCGCTTGAGCCGCGATAATTACATTCCCCGCACAGCGCAAGCCAATTTCGCCGCTGCATTGGAGCGGGAGTATGCCGCGTATCTGGCGCGAGGCGAAAGCGACGTACCTACACGCAAGACCGGTTACGGGATATGGCGTGGTCACCCGCGTGAGACTGTCCCCTGGTTCCCCACTGTCAACGATGATCTCTGCGACGGCTGCGGCGTCTGCCTCAAACTGTGCAGTACACATTGCCTCGCGCCCACCGAGGATGGCAAGGTCTGGGTGGCCGATCCCTTCGCTTGCGTGGTGGGGTGCAGCTCCTGCGCGACTATCTGCAAGCCCAAAGCCATCACCTTTCCGCCGCGCGCGATGTTGGATGCGTACAAGCAAAAGTAAAGCCGCATTGGAACTTACGCAAAGCCGCCAAGAACGCCAAGTTTTCTCTTTAGGTTGAATGAAAATTCGGGGAACTGGCGTTCCCCTCAGAGCGGATCGCCAGTTCCGCGATTGGGTAAGTATTCAAGATTCGCCATTCTCAAGGGAGTAAATCATGTCCAAAAAAAGAACTCAACGTCCGGCTCAGAAGCCAGCTGCTAAACGGGTCGCCCCCACGCCCTGGCAGATCGGGGTATTGGTCGCTGTACTCGTTTTGATTGCCGGTGTGTTCTGGCTCAAAGGCCGTTCGGCAGCCTCCGAGGCGACAGCGGCTACCCCACCCGCCCTGGTGACGCCCACCGGCGAAGGGATAGCGGAAGCACAACCGTTGCCCGATTTGCTGCTGCCGACAGAAGAGGCCGCCCTGCCGGTCGCGCAGGGCGATCTCGCGCCGCGCGCGGGTGAGTTGCCCGAAGCGCACCTCGAACGGATGATGGCAGAGGGGCAGCCTATTCTGGCCTTTTTCCACTCCTATACCTGCTACCAATGCACCGAGATGGATAAGCTCGTGCAGCAGTTGCACCCGGACTTTGCCGGGCAGGTGGCGCTGGTGGATGTGAACGTCTATGATGACGCCAACCGCGCGTTGCTGCAACGCGCAGGGATTAGCGTCATCCCCACCATGATTTTCATTGACCGCGCAGGTGCAGGACAGGTTTACACCGGTATGATGGCGGTTGAGGAATTACGGGACTTGTTTGTGACCGTCGCGGAAGGCACACTCCAATGAACTTCGACCCTACCGTACTGCAAAACGCTTCCCCGCTGGCCTTCCTGCTCGTATTCTTGGGTGGGATTGTGACCAGCATCGGCCCGTGCAATGTGGCGATGATCCCGCTCGTCATCGGCTATGTGGGCGGGGCGAAGGCGCAGCTCACGCGCGGGCGGGCTTTTATCCTTTCCTTGACCTTTGCCGTGGGGCTGGCCCTGACCTTTATGGGCTTGGGGCTGGTCGCTGCGCTGGTGGGCGGGCTGTTTGGCGGGACGACGCGCGTGTGGTACTACGTCGTTGCGGCGGTGTGTGTGCTCATCGGCGTGCAAATCCTCGCGGGCTTCGAGCTGCCGGAGCTGCCCGGCGTGGGCCGGCTGCGCGAGCGCGTCACCTTGCGCGGCATCCCCGGCGCGCTGAGCCTGGGGCTGGTGTCGGGGCTGGTCGCCTCGCAGTGCGCCACGCCGGTGCTGGCGGCGATCCTCACTTATGTGATGGCACAGGAAGGGGCGCTGGTGTATGGCGCAGCACTGCTTTTCATCTACGCGCTAGGGCGCGGTGTGCCCATCGTGTTGGCCGGGACGTTCGCCGGGTTCTTGCAACAGCTCAAGGCCCTGGCCCGCTGGACACCCGTACTGGAAAAGGTCAGTGGTGTGATTGTGCTAGGCGTGGGCTTATATTTCTTGTGGATTGCGTGAGGTAAGCATGACCGTACCCTCCGATGAACTGGCAATGCTATTCAAGGCATTGAGTCACCCGCAACGGTTGGCGATTCTGCGCTTGCTAGAAGGGCGTGAACTATGTGTGTGTGACATTGAAGAGGCGCTAGATTTGCGCCAGGCGTATGTTTCTCAACAGCTGACCCAGCTCCGCGAGGCGGGGCTGGTCTGTTTTCGCAAGGACGGCTGGAATGTGCGTTATCGCATTGCGCGCCCGGAGGTTCACACGCTGTTGGAGATGGCGGAGACTATTCACGATATGTTGGGAGAATGTGCGCTGGCAACACCGGAACAAATCACTGGCGAATATGATTCTATATCCAATTGTGGCAAGGAGTGATATGAGCGAGCAAAGCAAATTACAAGTAAAAGTCTATGGCGCGAGCGAGAGCGCGACGCGCATGGAAGTTAGTTCCGGGAAGTTCAAACTGGTGATTGACGAGCCAGAAAGCATGGGCGGTACGGATGCCGGCCCGACGCCTGTGCAGGTCTTGTTGATGGGGCTGGCGGGTTGCCTAAATGTGACCGGACATCTGATCGCCCAACAACAGGGCTTGGTACTGCGAGGGATGCAGATCAAAATCACCGGCGACTTGAACCCTAACGCCTTTTTGGGGCGTTCCTTCGAGGCGCGGGCTGGGTTCGAGCGCATCGAGGTCACGATTACCGCCGATGCACTCGATGCTACCGAAGAGGTCCTGCGCGTCTGGATTGAGGAGATCGAGCGGCGTTGTCCGGTCACGGATAACCTCCGCGCCGAGACAGAGATGGTGGTTACGGTAAAGCGCGCTTGAAATGGCGGGAGTGATTTCGCATGGATTGCTAAATCCAGCGGCGGATTTCACAATCCGCCGCGAGCGAACAAGGTTGCAACCGCGCAAGTTATAACCGCTTCAAGTATAGACACCCTCTTGACAAATCTCGCTACAGAGAGTAAAATACATTCAGTTTATTGAATGTGATTACGCAACGCAGTCATTGCGCCTTTCTTCTGCTTCGTCGTATTCATATAATCGAATATCTTTAGCAGGAGGCATCCCTTGACTATTATGCAATATCTGAGTAATCTGTTGCAGACCGGGCTGGGCAGCCTGGCCGCGTATCTGGCAGCCCATGTGCTGCTGTGCTTGCTGCCGGCGTTCCTCATCGCGGGGGCGCTTTCGGCGCTGGTCCCGAAAGAGGCCATCACCAAGTACCTGGGCCGCAACACGCCCAAGTGGATCTCCTACCCAGCATCGGCCATCGGCGGCTTTGTGCTGGCGGTTTGCTCCTGCACTGTGATGCCGCTCTTCGCTGGGATCTACAAGAAAGGCGCGGGACTTGGCCCGGCAATTACCTTCCTCTTCGTCGGCCCGGCGGTTAACATTCTGGCGATCTCGCTCACCGGCGTTGCCATCGGGATGGATATTGCGCTGGCGCGCGTGGTGCTCTCCATCGTTTTTGGTGTTACCATCGGCCTGCTGATGTCCTGGTTCTTCCGCAAATCAGATGCTGCGCACGATGAGGCGACCAATCAGCAGGATGCGTTTGCCCAGGGCGCAACGGTCCCCGTGCGGACGTGGGTGTTCTTCGCGCTGCTGCTAGGTATCCTCATTGCCGGGACGTTGCAGGTGGGGCTGCTCACCAATAATTACCTCACCTTCAATTTCGGCACGAGTTCGGTTTTGGCTGTGAACGCAACGCCTGCGCCCGCGCATTGGGCTTACACGTTTCAGAACTGGCTGGATAGCCTGGTTCCGCCGAATCTGACGCTAGGCATTGAAGGCGTGAGCGTGCAGGGCGTGCTGCTCATCGGCCTGTTGGCAACCATTGGGGTGACGGCCTGGAAGGGCCTGGAGCATGTGGACGAAGGCTTCAACACCTGGACGCCCATCGCATTGGGCCTGGTCACGTTGACGTTGCTGATCGCTTCGTTCAGTGTCAAGGTAACGGCGGAAGGGCTAACCATCGGTGTGACGGGTAAATTGCTCGCCGAGACCGCATTGCTGGCCGGCGTCTGGTGGATGGCGCTCAAAAAATTCGAGGAGTACGAGATCCAGGAATGGCTGTGGGAGATGTGGCGCTTTGTCAAGCAGATCATGCCGCTGTTGCTGGTGGGCGTCTTCTTTGCTGGGATGGCACGGGTACTGATTCCCGCCACCTGGATCACCACGCTGGCGGGTAGCAATACTGTATGGGCCAATATGGCGGGCGTTTTCTTTGGTGTCTTCATGTACTTCCCCACGCTGGTGGAAGTGCCCATCGCGCAGACCTTCCTCTCGTTGGGGATGCAGCGCGGCCCATTGCTGGCCTACCTGCTCTCTGACCCAGAGCTGAGTCTGCAATCCATCCTCATCACGCAGAAAATCATTGGTAAGAAGAAGACCTGGGTCTACGTGGGACTGGTGGCTGTATTTAGCACGCTGGCCGGGTTGATTTTTGGTTGGGTTATTGGGTAGAACTGTAACGAGTGATGGGTAATGGGGCTTTCTCATCATCCATTACTCATCACCTATCACAAATCAGGAGGAAACTATGGAAATCAAAATTCTCGGTACGGGATGTCCTAAGTGCAAGCGGTTGGAGCAAACCGCGCGCGATGCTGCCGCTGAAGCCGGCATTGAAGCTATCTTCGTCAAGGTTGCGGATGTGAATGAGATTATGACCTATCCTATCGCCAGCACGCCCGCGCTGGTTGTGGATGGCGAGGTCAAATCTTCCGGGCGGCTGCCGAGCAAGGAAGAAGTCATCGGTTGGTTGAAGGTATAAGCGAGCTGTAACTCCCGCCATAGAATTGTTCTGTGGCGGGAGCGTGTTATGCTAAACACCTCTTTGACATATTAGATGTTGGTGATATACTTTAATAATCATTAAAGTATATTTCCGATGGGTGAAAAACACATTGATGGATGAACACTCGCTGATGCAAATACTTAAAGCCTTGGCCGATTCTTCACGACTGCGCATTTTCAACCTATTGATGGAAGGCGTACACTGCAACTGTGAGTTGGCTGCGCAGTTGGATGTATCCCTCAGTTTGATTTCACACCATCTGCGCGTGTTGCGGGAAGTTGGCCTGGTCACTGCGGAGCGCAACGCGCAAGATGCCCGCTGGATTTATTATACGGTCAACCAGTCGCAATTGGCTGAATTGGCTGCGGCGCTGGGGCAACTATTGGATGTCAACCGTATCCGGCCGCGTATTCCGGCTTGTGGGCCTGAAGGTTGTACAGCATATACCCTCCCCAAACCTTTAGTATAAAGGAGACTTGCTTCCCCAATTTATCCTCAACCTCTTTTTTTAGCAAAATACTTAAATCCTGGTTTAACTATTATGAAAGGAAATTACTAATGAAGACATTTGAAAAATACCTCGCAGTGTGGGTGGCCCTGTGTATGGGCATCGGTATTTTGCTCTCACAAACGATTCCAGGGCTTGGGGAAACCATTGACTCCTGGCAAATCCGCGGCATTTCCATTCCTATTGGCATTTGTCTATTCCTGATGATGTATCCGGCTATGTTGAATCTCCAGATGTCCGAGATCAAACGCCTCAGAGATAATCCCAAACCCATCCTGCTCAGTTTGTTCTCGAATTGGGTGGTGGCACCGCTAGTAACTGTGATACTGGCGAATCTGTTTTTGAAGGGGAATGAACAGCTGATGGTTGCCGCCATCTTGCTAGGTTCCAGCCCCTGCACGGCAATGGTGTTGGTGTGGGGTAAACTAGCGAAGGGCAATCAGGAACAGAATGTCATCAATACCAGCCTGAATACCATCACTATTCTATTTTTATACGTGCCAGTGGTGTCCGTGCTGACTGGCATTCAGGGAATCCCAATTGACCGGGGCTTGTTGCTGATTTCAACTTTGATTTTTATTGGCTTGCCGCTCGTGCTGGGTATTATCACTAAACAAACTCTTACCAAGATGAAAGGAGAACGTTGGTTTGAACACACTTATCATCCTTGGGTGGAGAAAATCGCTACTGGCGCATTGCTCATGACCTTGGTCATCTTATTCTCGCTGAATGGCGAGGTATTACTGGGTAATTTTGATGCGCTGTTGCGCATTTCTGTGCCCTTGTTGTTGGGCTTTGTCATCGTGGTGGGATATAATTTGCTGATTACTCGCGTTTTCAACCTGAGCTATCGGGAGGCCATTACCACTGTGATTATTGGCTCCTCCAGTCATTTTGAGATTGCCATTGCCACAGCCGTAGCGTTATACGGCGTCGGCTCGATGGCGGCATTAGGCACTACCATGGGGCTGTTCTGGGAAGTGCCCATCATGTTGGGCTTGGTGTACTTGGGCAAGGCCCTGGGTAAGCGTGGATTCTGGGGAATTGCGGCTCTGCCAGACCAATTGGCGCCCGAATCTGTGCGGGTGCCGGTGGAAGATTAAGCGCGAACACACTACTGGCTCAAAGAAAGCCGCTATCCTGCCTTACATGGATAGCGGCTTTCTTTTTGCTCTCCGCCCTCGGGACGGGGTTGGTTGTAGTTTGCATTTTTTATGTGGTTGAAATTTAGAACTTTGCGCAGGTTCTTTGAATGACTAATTTTACTCTAGTGTGACCTCAACGCGGCACACGCTGCCAGGCAACGCGATGGGGACGATGTTGCTCTCCAGCGGGACACCATCCACCATGACCGTCCGCACGCCCTTGCAGACGTGCTCTGGGTTCCGCACGGTGATGTGATACGTTGCCCCCCGATACACGCGCTGCACGGTGAACCCGTCCCACGTTGCCGGGATGCACGGATCAATCTCCAGGCCCATATAGGTCGGGCGCACGCCCAAGATGTAGTGTGTCGCGGCCTGATACGTCCAGGAGGCCGTGCCGGTAAGCCAGCCATTGCGCCCCAGGCCAAACTGTGGGTGTTCGTCGCCCAGAATGTTCTGCGGATAGCAGTACGGCTCGGACTCGAACACGTCCGTGTCTTTGGTGGCCGGGTTAATCTGCATGTAGTACGCGAAAGCCCGGTCGCCTTGCCCCAGCAGTGTCTCCGCGATAATGACCCAGGGGTTGGCGTGCAGGAAGATGCCACCGTTCTCTTTGGCCCCTGGCGGATAGGTGGTCACGCCGCCGACGTTGGGATCAAAGCCGTCGTAGCCGGGCGCGCTGAGCTTGATGCCGTGGCGTGTGTTGAGCTGCGCATAGACCGCATCCAGCGCCGCCTGCGCTCGTTCCGGTGGCGCAAAGCCGGAAAGCACCGGCCACGATTGCCCGTTGGTGAAGATCTGGCCCTTCTCGTTGACGTGCGAGCCGATGGGAGTGCCATCGAAATCAAAGTAGCGAATATACCACGCGCCATCCCAGGCCACTTCATTGACCAGAGTGCGCATTCGCTCGTAATCCGCACGGTAGGCGACGACGGATTTCGCATCCCCCAGATATTCAAGCAGCGCGACCAGCTCCACCAGCGCCTTGCCGTAGAGATTGGCGTTGAAAAGCGATTCCGCGCCCGTTCGCAGGTTCACGGTATCGTTCCAATCGGCGAAGCCCAGCAGCGGCAGGCCGTGCGCCCCGGTGTTCTCGCGGGTGAAGGCTAATGCTCGCGCCAGATGTTCGCGCACGGGCGCAATTTCGAGTGGTTGCCCGCTTTTGTCTTTATCGTAGAAGGGCAAAGGCTGATCCAGCAGGGCTAGATCGCCGGTTTCTTTGATGTAAGCGCAAACGGCCAGTACCAGCCAGAGGTGATCGTCGCCGTAGAAAGCGGGGCGGTCTTCCATCTCATCCGATTCGCCGGTGGTGGCTTCCATCGTCAACGGGTTGAACTGGTGCATGGCAGAACCATTCCGCCGCTGCGCCTGGAATAGCTTGGTGAGCCATACCCGGGTTTCTTGTGGAGCGCCGGCCGCCACGCCCATCAAATCTTGCGCTGTATCGCGCATCCCGATACCCCGCGCGCCGAAGCCCAGCTGGTAGAGCGAGAGGTAGCGCGACCAGTTCATGGTGATGAAGACCTGCCGGGGATTATGCACGTTGACCATCGCATTCATCGCCGCATCAGGCGTTTGCGCCTGGAATACATCCAGGTAGCCCGCCCAGAAAGCCTGCAGCGCGGCAAAGGCCTGTTCGACCGTTTCCACTTGGCGATAGCGTGCGATATCTGGGGCCGCCGCCGCGAAGCTCGCCGCCTGCCCCAACTGTGTGACAAAACGCCGCGTCTCACCAGGGGCCAGCTCGCCCAGCTCCAGCAACAGTGCGCCGATATTGTCGCCGCGCAGCGCCGCATAGTTACTCAAGGTTGGCTGCTGCAACGCCTGCGGCGCGGCCCATGTCCCATAGCGTCCCAGAAAACGCTCCCGATCTGACTCAAATGAACGCACCGGCACATTCGCCGTGAAATAGTTGACCTGCCGCGCTTTGTTCATAAACGGATACTGGAGCAGCGTTTTGAAACCTTCGCCCTCTTCCTCGATCCGGCTTTGCATGGTCTGGGGAACCCAGTCAGCATTAGTGAACTGCTTGAGCGCGTCGAAGTGCGTATACTCCGCCACCGGGATTGCGTCCACCCGCACCGGCGTGTCGCGTAGATTGGTCACACGCACATCGCGCAGCTCTACGCTCGCCCCAGCCGGGATGAAAATCGTCACCTCAATGCGCAGCCCGTAGAACTCCGAGATGATGCGCGTGTAGCCTAATCCCACATGGCACTCGTAGCGGTCGTAAGCGTCGAGCGTGGGCGTGTAGAAGGCAGAGAAGACGCGATAGCCGCCGTCTTCAGCGATTCGTAAGTAGAGCGTTGTGCCCTTGAAATTGGCATCTGGCAGTTGTGAGATGTATTTGATGATGCGATTGAGCGCCGGATCGCCCTTGCAGAGCAGTGCGCCGCCCGTGTGATCCACAAATCCGCCAAAGGCCAGCGTGCCGATGTAGTTGATCCACTTCACCGGCGTCCGCGGATTGGTGATGACGTATTCGCGGGCGTCGTTATCAAAGTAGCCGTAGTTCATGGTAAGGTCTCCTCGATGCGGATTTAAGTAATGGGTGATGGGTCAAGAAGTGCCCATCCGCCCCACCAGCACCTTGACGTGTACGTCGGTGCGTTCGTCGCTCGGCAATGGCACGATATTGCCAATCAAAGGGTCTTCATCCACCACCAGCGCGACCTCATTGCCTGGCCCGACCCGCTCCACGGTGATGTGGAAGGTGATGCCGCAGAACAGGCGGGTGGCGGTGAATCCGGGCCATGCTTCGGGCAGCACTGGCGCGATTTGTAACCCGGCCCATGTCGGGCGGATTCCCAGGATGTGCTGCGTAATCGCTACATAGTTCCAGGCGGCAGTGCCGGTGAGCCAGGAATTCTTCGCTTCGCCGTGCGTGGGCGCGTCCTTCCCGGCGATCATCTGCGCGTAGACGTAAGGCTCTGAGCGATGCACCTCACTGATAACCTCCCGCGCCGCCGGGCAGATGCGCTTGTAGTAGTCGAAGGCCCGGTCGCCGCGTCCCAGCACCGTCTCCGCGATCATCACCCAGGGATTGGTGTGACAGAAGATGCCCGCATTTTCCTTGTAGCCCGGCGGATACGATGTGATCTCGCCCAACTCGACGTGATACCGCGTGTAGGCTGGTTGGTTGAGCACGATACCGTGTGAGGTGGCGAGGTGTTGCTCCACAGCGGCCAACGCCTGTTCCGCCAGACCGCTTTCCACGCCGATGCGCGCCATCACGCACATCCCTTGCGGCTCGATGAAAATCTGGCCCTCAGCACACTCGTGCGAGCCAACCTTATTGCCAAAGTGATCGTAGGCACGGAGGAACCAATCGCCGTCCCAACCGTAGAGTTCCACCGTTTCCGTCATTCCCATCGTCTCTTCGACCAGCCAGGACTCATCGGCAGCCTGCCCGTAACGGTAGGCCAGCGCGGCCAATTCCTCCGCCGCCAGCACAAACAACCCTCCAATAAAAACCGATTCCGCCGTTTTGCCATCCTGGCCCTGCAACACCTGGAAGGATTGCCCCGGCTCCTCGGAGAAGGTGTTGAGGTTGAGGCAATCGTTCCAGTCGGCATGGCCGATGAGGGGCAGACCGTGCGGCCCTAGATGATCCAACGTGTAGCGCACTGCGCGCTGAAGATGCTCGTACAGTGGCGTCTCCGTGCCTGGCTGATTGTCATAAGGCACAGGCATTCCGAGAATAGCCCAATCGCCCGTTTCCTTGACATAGGCTGTCACGCCCAAAATCAGCCACAGCGGATCGTCATTGAAGCCGCCGCCAACCGCGTCGTTGCCGCGCTTGGTGAGCGGCTGGTACTGATGATACGCGCCACCGTCGGGTAATTGCGTCGCGGCGATGTCGAGGATACGCTCCTTTGCCCTTTCGGGAATCATGTGGACGAAGCCGAGCAAGTCCTGGTTGGAGTCGCGGAAGCCCATCCCCCGCCCCACGCCTGACTCGAAGTAGGAGGCTGAGCGCGAGAGGTTGAATGTGACCATGCACTGGTAGGCATTCCAGATATTGACCATGCGATTGGTCTCTGCATCCGGCGTCTGCACCTGGAAGCGCGCCAGTAGCGCGTCCCAGTGTATCTGGAGCGCGGCAAAGGCGCCCTCCACTTCGCCCACGTCGGTGTAGCGGGCAAGTATCGGCTTGACTGTGCGCTTGTTGAGCACCTGTAACGTAACATCCTCGAACTTGGCGTCGCGGGGATTCTCGTGATAGCCCAGGACGAAGAGCACCTGACGTGACTCGCCCGGCGCGAGGGTAAGATTGACCTGGTGCGCGCCCATCGGCGCCCAGCCGTGCGCGATGGAATTGCCCAGTGCGCCGCGTGTGACGGCTTCCGGCGCGTCCCACCCGCGATACTGGCCAAGGAACGCCTCGCGTTGCGTCTCGAAAGCATCCGGTTGCTCCGAGCAGGCGAAGTAGGCGAAGTGATCGCGCCGCTCGCGGTACTCGGTCTTGTGGTAGATGACGCCGTCCACTACCTCCACCTCGCCGATGTTGAAGTTGCGCTGGAAGTTGGTCGCGTCGTCCTGCGCATCCCACAGCGCAAACTCAATCGAGGCGAAGAGGGCCAGCGTCGCGGGCGTATCGCGGTGATTGGTCACAGTCGTCTGCCACACCTCCAGCGTCTCGCCGAGGGGGACGAAGTAGCGGGTGCGCGCCTCGATGCCCGCGCGCGTCCCGCCGATGACGGAGTAGCCCAGACCGTGCCGACAAGCGTAATCCTCCAGCGGCAGGCGCGTGGGCATCCACGAGGGCGACCAAAACTCACCGCTATCGGCGTCACGCAAATAGATGTAGCGCCCGCCGAAATCCAGCGGCACGTTGTTGTAACGATAGCGCGTGATCCGCCGCAGGCGTGCATCCTGATAGAAAGAATACCCGCCCGCCGTGTTGGAAATCAGGCCAAAGTAAGCCTCGCTGCCCAGATAGTTGATCCAGGGAAGCGGTGTGTCCGGTCGGGTAATGACATATTCACGATTCTCATCATCAAAGTAACCAAAACGCATGGATAAAAGCTCCTTATCAAAATAGCAAATAGCGAATGGCAAATCTCGAGGCGATTGAAGCCGTTGGTTTCGACAGGCTCAACCAACGACGAGATTTTCAGGCTGGTACTGGCCGGTATAAATTAATGTCATTAAGTTAAGGTCTGCCGGCCGTCCCTGAATGCTTTACGAATACACGAATGGTTGCAAGACCCAGTATATCACCAAATGCTCGAAGGGGATCGCTAGATCCCCGTTCTGGGCTGGATTTAGCGATCCAGTCCGAGCAAACCGTGATTTACTGAGACCGGGTAAATTCGTGTAACTTGTCCCGCGCACGCGGGATTCGTGGCCGAATTCGAGGAGGGCAAGCGAGCTCAGAGTTCTTAACTTAATGACATTGCGGTATAAATAGTTTTTCTTAGATGGGCTTGCAGGGGCGTATCAACACTCCGATTCGCCTCAAAATCAGGGAGCTAGTGCTCTCTCCAAGCATAGCCTACTCAAGAGGCACTCCTAACGCGCTATACTAGTACTCAGCTCCGACAAAAATAGTGCGACCTCAAGGTCGCGGTTGGATAGGGATGCTGTAATAGCAAACAACGCCACACCATTCTTCTGGGGGCGGCTCCGGCTGCGATCCCTGGAGCCGCCCCTTTTGAAGGAGGAGATACCCAAAGTACGTCATCTAGTCCTGTGAAAAGCAGTAGGTCTGGATCGAATGCGCAGGACTGATGCATGGAAAGCTCTGACTGCCAAGTGCAAGTGTGAAATTTGCGGCTGTGTCTGAGTGATTGAGTACAATCACAGCAAGTTGTCCGTCGGGATTGCGGAAGGCCGTGGCTTCGAGGTTGCCTTCATCTATACGGCATCCGATCCGCCGCGCGCCGGGGCGGATGAAGCGGGCGAAGTGGCCGATGTAGTAGTACGAGCTTTGGTAGAGCAGTTCTCCCGTGCGCGTATCGGCGATGATGGGCGCGCTGCAATAGTTGCCTACATGGTTCGGGCCGCCGGTCTCATCCAGCAGTAGATTCCAATCAATCCAGCCCTCCGTCCAGGCGTTAAGGTCATTGAGCATGGCGTGCGCATACCGCTCACCCAGCCCCCACTCACTCAGATGCGGCCCGCCTTCTTGACACCCTTCGGTGAAGACCAGGTGCTTATCCGGGTAGGCCTCGTGGACGCGCTGCACGTTATCGAAGCGCTGCGGCGACTCGTACCAGTGGAAGCCCGCGCCCCACACGTACTGCGCGGCGAGCGGGTCAGCGTACACGGTGCTGGCGCGCTCGAATAGCACGTCGCGGTTGTGATCCCAGATCAGCAGGCGGATGTCGCCCAGGCCGTGACAGCGCAACGCCGGGCCGAGATGGTCGCGCACGAAGTCGCGCTCCTCCTCGGCGGTGTAACGGCAAGAGTCCCAGGTCTGCGTGGCTTCCGGCTCGTTCTGGACGGTCAGCCCCCAGATCGGGACGCCCTCGGCTGTATACGCCTGGATGTAGCGGCAGTAATATGCGGCCCAGGCGTCCCGGTACTCCGGCTTGAGCTGCCCGCCGTGATTCATCTCGCCGTTGGTCTTCATCCACGCGGGCGGACTCCACGGCGAGGCGAGCAGGTTGAGCGCGTCTCCAGCGATGGCGCGCGCGGCCTGGATCATGGGCAGTAACGCCTGCCGGTCGCGTTCAATGGAGAAATGCTCCAGGGCCACATCGCCCGGCACGTCCGCGTAGGCGTAGTTACCCAGCGAGAAGTCGCAGCTGTTGATGTGGGTACGGCAGAGCGTGTAGCCATGCCCGGCGGCGGGATCGAAGTAGGCGCGCAGCAGCTCGGCCTGCTTTTCCGATGATAGTTTGCTGAATGTCACGGCGGCCGCTTCGGTGAATGCCCCGCCGAAGCCGATGATTTCCTGGTACTGTGTATCTGGATCGAGCGTCATGACCACCCCTGGCTGTGCAGCAACCGCCTGTAGCGGTTGTTCGGTCAGACGACAATCACTGTCTTTAGCAGTAGAAAAATGGCGGATCAGTTGCATGGATTTTACCTATTCATAAAACAATGTGATTAAATTAAGACCTGGCAGGTTTCTCAGAAACTGTGTTTAGCAGTATTTTACCGGTGAACAAGCGTTTGTCTTAGTATTAACTCGACTTTTGCAGTACCTTAACATGGAAATACTCCCTAAATTGGTCTGCACCCAGTCCTAACTGGTAGTAAAATAAGAAGAAAGGATATCTAATAGGAGGATTACCATGCTCCCTATCGTAG
>Ga0334882_1002761_pt1 | contig 17193 bp, 10 predicted proteins | sample GraSluR1_MG_5_FD_207226 | JGI IMG/M metagenome (GOLD analysis project Ga0334882, IMG submission 207226) | Sludge microbial communities from methane-producing bioreactor in Wageningen University, Netherlands - Granular Sludge_15_04-R1 | ecosystem: Engineered > Bioreactor > Anaerobic >...
TCGGTAATCTGTATCTCTCCGCCCTTGCCGGGCTGGGTCCGCGAAATGTGCTCGAAAATATCCGGCGTGAAAACATACCGGCTCGCCACCGCAAGATTCGAAGGCGCCACCGCCGGCTCGGGCTTCTCCACTAAATCGTTCAGTCGGTAGACTCCGTCCTCTATCTCCTCACCGTCGGCGACTCCGTAACGGCTCACCTTGCTTGTCTCAACCTCCTCAAGAAGCACGGCCGGACCTTCGTACCGCGCATACACATCGGTCAACTGCTTGATCGCCGGCGTCGGAGCATCCATGAGTGTATCGCCCAACAGCACCGCAAACGGCTCATCGTTGACGTGAAACCGCCCACAGTAAATCGCATCTCCCAGCCCCCGCATCTCCTTTTGCCACACAAAGTGTATATCCGCCAGTTCGCTGATCCGACGCATGGCCGCCAGTTCCGCAGTGCGGTTCTTCTCAGCCAACTGAGCTTCGAGCTGAAAGCTGCGGTCGAAATGCTCCTCGATCGCCCGCTTGCCCTTTCCGATCACCATCAGAATATCGGTGATGCCCGCCGCGACCGCCTCCTCCACCACATACTGGATCACCGGTGTATCCACAATCGGCAGCATCTCCTTCGGTTGCGATTTCGTTGCGGGAAGAAACCGCGTCCCGAACCCCGCCGCCGGGATTACCGCCTTGCGTATCACGACTGCCCTCCGCAATCGCCTGCAGCAATCTTCGGTTTGATAACTCGCACATCCAGACCGCGCAGCCGCTTGACAAGCGCCTTGAACATCGCCTCGTTCCTGTAGACGCCTGTAATCGCGCCGCCCGAACCTGTGAATTTCGCACTGGCGCCCACCGATCGAGCAGTCTCCACCATCTCAACATTCGCTTCACTGATTCGATAAAGCTTGCGCCGACGATCAAAGTTGGCGTCCAGCAGAGGCCCGATCTCATCGCCCCGCCCGTCCAACATATAGCCTCTTACACGACGAGCAAGATTGGCCCAATAACTCATTGCGGATACCACCGCCTTTTCGCCAAGATTGAATCTCGCACGAATATCATTGTGGAACACCTCCGTCGGCTCGCTCAACTCGTCCCGGTATGCCACGTAGAGCCGCGGCAGCAGACTCGGGTCCAACTCCTCATACATCCCGTATCCCTGACGCTCCATCGCTTCTCTATCAAAATCCATGTACACGCAACCCTCGTACACCTGGATAACGCGGTCCTGCAGCCCAGCGGATATCTTCAATTCATCTCGTTCCGCGGATAACACCAGGTTAGCCTGAATGGGCTTAGGTATACTTACCCCATAAAACGCCATCAGCGCACGAAGGCAGGCCGTAATGATCGCGCTGGAACCCGCAAGCCCCACTCCGTGGGGAATGTCGGAGTGATACCGAATGGTGAAATTCTTGTCATGAAGTGCAATCTGATTCGCCCTGCAGTAATCACAAAACCGCTTGACGGTAGCCTTCAGGAGTCGGATTCCCCCGTAGTAGCCGTGCAGCTCAACGTCATGTACAAGCTGCGCCGTACTGCCAAATCGCGAATGATCTTTCTGGCTTGGCAGTATCTCTAATTCAGGGCTCTCATATAGCACCACCTCAGCCGCGAAATTCGTAAACGCATACGAAATCGTCCGCCCAAAATACCCGTCCGACGGATTGCCCACAAGACCAGCCCGCGGATACGCCTTTGTCCGGATGATCATTTCAGTCCTCGCTTTGAGCGATGTCTAAACACACTCCGTCCCCGTGGGTTGCGCGCAAAAAGCACAACCGCCCCCGTTTGTCGTCTTCCTTGTCCGGCTCTTGTCCGAAAATCACTGCAATTGGGCAACACAACTGCCGCACTCAAGCACGCCCAACACTGATTTTCCATCGCATATGACCGCTTTTAAGTCATTGCTGACTCGAAGGGTCTATAGTACTTTAAGTATCGGCACACCCGCGACTCAGTATAAGCAAAGGATGCAGCAAAGTCCGGCATGAAACTCTTTTCACGATGACAAATTTACGTCGTATAATATCGCACTGTTCACCCACAGCAAGTCGTCTGACTCGCCTCGTCACGGCTGCTCAGGCGCGGCATGTACAAAACGTCCTGTCGTTTTCCCACACTGTAACGCTCGACAGGGTTGCTCCAGTAAAACACCCGTTAAGTCGCTGCCAGGCCACTCTCGCTATGTTTTCAACCGTCGGGTTGAGATTCACAAACTCGGCAACCTGTGTATTCAAGTTCCTGTGATCCACCGACTGTATGAACCGGTCAAAGACAGTCTTTTCAAAATCCCCGATCTGGAACTCGCCCTGTTCCAGAGGGCGCTCAACTGTCACCTCTATAACATAATTGTGTCCATGACCCGATGGGTTTGCGCACTTGCCGAAGATCTCCATGTTCTTCTCTTCACTGAATTTGTCGTTCCACAGCTTGTGCATAGCCGCAAATTCGAACTTCTCGCTGAAATAGTACACCGTGCAATCCTCTCCGCAAACAGCCACCTTCCGAAATGGATTCAACTCAAGACAGATACGGCTCAGGTCAGGCCCCTCAAAACGCCCTCCTAATGCCCTCCAGGCCTCCTGCAACAAGGCAGCAACGTCCGATAAAGCGATATGCAGCCCATTTTCATACCACTCACAGATCCGCTTGACAAACAATGGCAGAATCTCGGCTCGAACCTCTCGATCGATCTCGGTCACATTTACCACGAAACCAGTGTCGCTGTCTACCCCCCCGGAAAGTTCCACCCAAAGACTGAAGTAAAGCGCCAACCCCTCACCGCAAGGCTTGGATGCATACGAGTTGTACCCGTACTGCTGCTCGGCCAGAAAAGGGTTGACCGAAAAACGAATTTGCCTCGCCAGCGTCTGCACCATGAGCAAGCCCGTTATCCGCGGTTCTTGTGCATCAGCGTCAGGACCTCTGCACGGCTGCGAGGATCAGTCTTGAACAGACCCCTCAGCGCACTTGTGACCATCTCGGCGCCTGGCTTACGTATGCCCCTTATTGTCATACAACTGTGCGATGCCTCAATCACAACTGCAACGCCTTTCGGCCGAAGGTGATCCATCAGAAAATCGGCAACCTGTGCCGTCATTCGCTCCTGTACCTGCAGCCGCCGCGCATAGCATTCGACAATTCGCGCAAGCTTGCTCACACCGAGGACCTTGCCGCTCGGAAGATAAGCCACGTTGGCCGTGCCGATAAACGGCATCATGTGATGCTCACAAATACTGTAGAAAGGGATATCACGCAAGAGGACCACTTCGTCATACTTTTCGTGAAAAATGCTGCGCAAATGTTCCGTCGGCGAATGCTGCATGCCTTCCAGAAGCTCTTCATACATATTCGCCACGCGTCTTGGAGTCGCCTGCAATCCTTCGCGATCCGGGTCTTCGCCGACTGCCAGCAGAATCTCACGCACCGCCTTCTCTATTCTCTCAAGATCAACCGGTTTCGCCGCTTCAGAGCCCATGAGACCTTCTTCGCACTTCATTTCACTTTCGCCTCGTTAATCACAAACGTCGTCAGCAGCCGCACACCAAAACCAATAGAGCCGGGACTGCCGAACTTCTTTGACCCGTCGACCATCCCGACACCCGCAATATCCAGGTGCGCCCATTCCACTTCACGGGCAAATTCACCCAGAAAAGCCGCCGCTGTACACGCACCGCCCCATTTGCCGCCTATGTTCTTTAAATCCGCTATCTTGCTTTTCATTAGTTCAAGGTATTCCTCGCCGCAAGGCATGTGCCACACGTTTTCACCACATGCTGCCGAGGCCTCCTTAATTTGCGTTATCAGCCGGTCACTGTGGCTCATAAGGGCGGCCCGCCACTCGCCCAGTGCGACAACCGATGCGCCGGTTAATGTCGCCACATCGACCACCACGTCGCATTTCAATTTGACGGCATGATGGATCGCATCACAGAGGATCATGCGTCCTTCTGCATCCGTGTTCTGTATTTCTACTGTCTTGCCACTGTAGGTAGTGACGATATCTCCAGGCCGGTAGCTCATGCCGTCCGGCATGTTCTCAGCCGCCGGAATGATCCCGTAAACACTAATGGCCGGCTTCAGTGCGGCAATCGCCTTCATCGCACCCAGAACCGCCACTCCACCACTCTTATCAAATTTCATCTCATGCATGCCGTCGGACGGTTTAATACTGATGCCGCCGCTGTCAAACGTCACCGCTTTGCCCACAAGACCGATCGTACGTGCCAGTGCCTTTGAAGGCGTGTACTTAATGACGATTAGTCGCGGCTGCGTCGCCGAACCACGCCCCACTGCCAGCAGTCCGCCCATCCCCCTCGCGAGGATCTGCTTTTCATCCATAACACTGCACGTCAGCCCGGAGGTTTGAGCCGCCAGTCTCTTGGCCATGGCCGCAAGAGAAGGAGGATTGATCACGTTGGCCGGCCGGTTCATAATGGTACGCGCGAAACTCTGCGACTCCCCCAGCACATTTCCGACCTTCACCCCTTCACCCAAAGCCCGCGCCAGAGCTGCGTCCGGTTCGGCAATCACTATCTGGATACTTGCAGGCCGGCCGTTCTTGTCTTCACCCTTGCCAACGAACTCATCATACCGGTATGCGCCGAAATGCGCTCCTTCCGCAAGCGCCTGCCCGATCTCGCCCGCGGCAAGCCTTTTTGGGAGATCGCCGTGAAGCGACAGAACAACTTTGGCAGCCCTTAGGTCCACTGCCTTGCTCACGGCCCGCCCCGCCGCCTGCCGCAGCGTATCAATGGTTGTTTCTTTGAGGCCGCCCAGGCCCACCATCACGATCCGCCGCGAGCCGACAGCCTTGTTGCCATACACAACAGTTGTCGTGTTCACCTTGCCTGTAAAGTCCCCAAGTCGCTGGATCTGCGAAAGCCCGCCCCCAATTGCCTTGTCCAAGCGTCTGAATACATCTGAGATCTTGCCGTCCGAATGAACCCCAACAGCCGCAACATCCGCCGAAGCGGTCAACGCGTCAACCTTCGCGACGGCCACTCTTACCCTGATGATCTCACGATTCATGGCGTTTCTCCATTGCACCAAAACAGCCGGACATCCTTGCCATCAACTCTGCACTACTTCTTGCGCCCGCCCCGCGGTTCGGCGGCCTGCGCACTGCCAGCCCCTTTTCGGCTGCGGAGGCGCAGATAACTTTCAACAAAAACCTCTATTTGCCCGTCCAGTACTGCCTGCACGTTTCCGGTCTGTTCATCGGTTCGATGGTCTTTTACCATCTGATAAGGCTGCAAGACGTAGCTGCGTATCTGGTTGCCCCAGGCAATCTCACCCTTGTTGCTGTACAGTTTGGCTAATTCCGCGTCCCGCTTCTGCCTCTCCAGCATGACAAGCCTCGATTGCAGCATCTTCATCGCCTGTGCACGGTTCTTGTGCTGACTCCGCTCATTCTGGCACTGTACCACTATGCCCGTCGGAACATGCGTGATCCGAACCGCCGAAGAAGTCTTATTGACGTGCTGACCACCAGCGCCGCTGGCTCGAAAGAAGTCAACCCGCAAATCGTCCTCGTCGATGTCAATGTCGACATCCTCGTATTCGGGAAGCACATCAACCGCCGCGAAACTCGTATGCCTTCTGTTCTGCGAGTCAAACGGGCTGATTCGCACCAGCCTGTGCACCCCGGTCTCACAGGAAAGTTTGCCGAAAGCAAACGGGCCGCTAACCCGCAGCGTCGTAGATCGAATTCCTACTTCTTCACCCGGAGTCAGGTAGAGTTCCTCATAGGCAAGCTTGTTCTGCTCGAAGTAGCGCGTGTACATTCGCAGCAGCATCATCGCCCAATCGCAACTTTCGGTACCGCCCGCCCCCGCGTGAATACTGAAAAAACAACTTTTTGTGTCGTCCTGACCGCTCAGCAATCCCGCAACCTCTATCTGATCGCATTTCCGCGAAAGTGCCATAAGGTCGTGCTCGATGGATTTCATCGTATCCGAATCTCCTTCGTCGGCCGCAAGCTCAAGCAATTCCTCAAGATCTGCCGCCGCCGAAGATATCTCCCTAACAGGCTCCATAACTGACTTGACGGCGCTCAATGCACTGACCACCCCCTGGGCCTTTTCAGGGTTGTCCCAGAAGCCCGGCTCAGACATCTTCGCTTCAAGTTCCGCCCGCTGCGCCTCTTTAGCAGGCAAGTCAAAGCCAGTCCCGGATCTCATCGACCCGGGCCCGCAAATCGCTGATCAAAACCTTAAGTTCCGATATCTCCATGTCGCTCGCAATGCCTTTCTGCAAAACCAAATCTCTCTTATATGCCCAACCGTTTCCTTTTGCAAGCGGTCATTTCAAACCTGCAAAGCATATCCAGTGAACAATACCCCCGCCGCCGTCTTCCCGTTCACCTGATTTCTCGGGCCTCGGGCAGGCGCGTGCCACAGCGCACCCTCATGGCACGTAATATGCCCAGGCCTTGCGACCCGCGCTAAAAATACGCCAGTGCGAGTAGACGAAGTCTTCCGTGTATCGCCTTGGATCAATGACGAATTGCGACCTGCTTTGCCAATGCAGTATATCCTCCTTCATTGCGTCAGCAACTGGCGGAAGAACTCGCCGCGGGTTCTGTTCGCCGGGATCCGTCCCCAGATCGTATTCGAACACCTTATCCAGATATGGCCAATACACCACCTTGCGGCTGCCCTCCATGAAGCCAATCGGACTGTCGGAATACCACGAAGAGAAATAGAGCCGCCGATTCATTTCCGACGGCACAAATGCGTTCCTGCCCTCGAATAGTGCGCCGTCGATTCCAAAACCCAGCAAACTCAGCAGCGTCGGCGTCACATCGAGTTGGGAACAGGGCCAGTCATGACGAATGCCCTGCTCGAGGCGCCCCGGCCAGCGAATCACCCAGGGCACCCGGATCACCTCTTCATAAGGACTCCACCTGGCAAAGCCGGTGTTTGAGCGGAAGCTCGTTCCATGGTCACCCAGAATGCACAAAATCGTGTTTTCCTGTAGCCCGCGATCCCTTAACGCATGACACAACTGCTTGAGAAAATAATCAGTATATCCCAGCGATTGCATGTATTTGTCTTCAGGTTCATCCTCGGGCTCGGCAAACCATATCGGAACCTCATAAGGGTCGTGCGACACCGAAGTAATCATCGCCAGAAGCGCTGGTCCAGACTGCGACTCCAGCCAATCCATCGCAGGCTCGATCATCCGGCAGTCATCGCCGGATAAGTAACCCAAATGGGCCGTTTCGTCACCGAGGTTCTCCCTGAACCACACCCAGTCGAACGCCAGGTTTTTGAATAATCCCGGCCCACACTCGAAGCTCCCCTTCGACATCTCAAAAAATGCACTTGTATACCCCACGCCTCTCAAGATTGAAGGCAATCCATCGTAAGCCTGCGCGATGGGAACGGCTTCAACGTAATCCGATTCTATCACAGGTGTCGAACCCGTCAGTGTAGCCCAGTACGCCTTTGTAGTGTGCGATACCGGAACGTGCGTCCGTGTGAACTCAACACCCTCGGCGGCAAGTTCCGCCAGGTACGGTGTTGTCCTAAGGGTGGGATTGCCAAGTGAAGTCATCCGATAAGATACGCTCTCCAACAGGACCAGCACCACATGTGGCAAATCATGCTGCTGCAACGGCTCCATCACATGCCGCTGCCCGCATAGAGGCACGTTCCGCGTCTCGATTTTCCATTGGGCGTCCCTCTGCAACCCAACAGCCGAAGCCAGGGCGTGCCAGTGGCTGCTGAACCCTAATACTTCACCCGCAAATCCCGGCTCAGTGCTCGATTCGAACACCAGACCAAGCGCCAGTAGTATCACAATTATCAGCAGCTTTGCAGCCGCCCGGTGAGTATGTTCGCGTCTTACGGCTATGATTGGCGAAGGGTAAATGAGTCGCCAGACAAACAAACCCACCGTTACACCGCACACAAAAGTCATCAGAACGAAGACCGTCGGGATTTCCAACAGATGCGAAATAAGCATCGGCCCGAGTTCCCGTATGTCACGCATAAAGATGAACAGCAATCCCGGCTGAAGTTGTACACCGCTCTTGATCAGCCAGCTTACGTCGCAAACCGACCACACCAGCGCCGCCGTGGAAACACAGAGACCGAGTCTCGCCGCCAGGCCGCAAGGCCTCACCAAAAAAATAACGCGCACAAAAAGAGCGAGAATTAGAAAGAAAAACACATCCGGAATTACCGCGTGGACCAACGATGAAAAAAAGAACTCCGGCTTTTGGCCGATCAGAACGGCCGTTTTGCCGCCTGCTGTCAAAGTTAACGCTGCGGCCAGAATCACAGTCTCAGCCCTGGACATCCGCCGCAGAATCGCCCAGGCACCCATCGGCGGCTCAGTAACTCCGTCCACGCTGCCGCGTTCGGTTGATTTGCTTGATAGTCCAACGTGCGACATAGCATTCCCCGCTCAGAATGACAGTCTTATCCAACGTTTAATTATACTCCAACGGGGACAAAACATGCCAGCAAAACCTACCCCGTGAGAAATCGATGCATAGCCGCCCAGCCACAGGAGATTGCTGACAGGTGACTTACAGCGGCTGCGAAACCCTCCGCGGAAACACACCCCTTAGAAATTCGGCATTCTGTTTGTAAGATTCAACCAGGCCAAGCGGCGTCGCACCCTCGATCTGAATCCATCCCCGGTACCCGATGGCGTCCATAGCCTCACGAACCTTCACGAAATCAATCTTGCCTTTGCCGAAAAGATTGTTGTAGTCCTTGGCGTGGAACTCGCAGATGTTCTTGCCCAGTATGCGGATTTCCTTGTATATATCATAGCCGCGCAGGTGCGAATTGCCTACGTCATAATACACCTGCACTGCCGGCGAACCCACCCGATCGACTATTGCCATGCTGTCTTCGGCACTGAGCCAGCTCTCGATCCCAAGGACCACGCCCTTGTCTTCCGCCTTCGGTGCGACTTTCTTAAGTCGCTCGACCACTACATCAACCCCCTTCGGGTCATCGCGCAGGTCGCCGTTGCCGAAAAACGCCAGCAGCACGACTCTCAAACCCAGCGCATGGCACACATCGATACTATCACGCACCCATGTTTCTGTCCGCGGATCGCTCTTGTAAGGAATATTGTTTAACTCCCCGATGGCCAAAGAGGCAATCCTCACACCGCTCGCCCGCGCTGCATCGGCAAAAGTCTTCTGCACCTCCGACCTGCGGAGGTGCATATCGTTGGCCGCCGTCCCCAGACTTACCTGTACGCCGTCGAGCCCGATCTGTCGAGCCAACTCGAAAGAGCCCGGATCGGCCGTCTTGCCGAGGTTCCAGTCACATACCCCGATTCTAAAACCTCGCGGTCGCCGCCTTTGCCCCTGCTCCTGCCCGGCCGCCATTGCCCAAGGCACTACAGCACCTGCAGCCGCCGCGCGCACAATCATTTCACGTCGCGTCAATCTGTTTTGTTTCATCAATGTCTCTGTCTTTCTCTAAGCCTTCAAGCCTTCAAGCCGCCCATCAAGTCTCTCCGTGCTCTTCAGAAGCTTGTCCCAGTACACCTGTTCGCCTGAGTAAGCCGCCGTTCGTCCCAGGATAGTCACCAGATTGCTGCGCACGCTCGGCGCAACCGTTGGGTTACCGCAGTTGCCTTCAGTGATGTCCTTATGGAAAGTTCTGATGTTATTGACCGCCCCCTCCTGGTAGATCTGCGCTGTCCGCCCGCCGCGATAGAAATTCTCGCCGCGAATCAGCACCTCACCGCCGTATTCAGTCTCCAGAGTGCCTTTCGTACCGAACATCCGGTTGCGAATCCCGCTCTGACCGCCAAAGTCCTTGTACTGCTTGGACACAAATGCAACTCCGACATTGTTTGGATAAACGAACACACACGCGAAATGATCCCAGCAGTCGCCCACGTCGGTCCGCTCCTTGCGTCCGCCCGTCCCGGAAGCATACACAGGCGCCGCGTTCATGATCCAGCTCGCCACGTCCAGCGTATGAATGTTCTGCTCCGTGATAATGTCTCCGGAAAGCGCCTTGTCGAACACCCAGTTGCGGAGCCTCGCTTCGGGCGTGCCCGGCTCGGCCTGCTTGCCTAAGCGACCCGTAATATAGCTCGACTCGCCGAAACAATACTCACCGATATCGCCGCCATGCACGCGTTTGATGGCTTCGATAAAAAAATCATTTGCCCGCGTCTGAAAGTCCACCAAAAAGCACAACTTCTTATCAGTCGCCTTCTTGCCGCTTTCTTCGATGCTAAGACATCCCGGAACGTCGACCGCGACCGGCTTGGCAAGATAAACGTGCACCCCGGCGTCAATCGCTTGCGCGGCCTCTTCCGGATGAAAGTAAGGCGGTGTAATAATCGCCACAGCATCGACCCCTCGCGCCTCCAGAAGCTTCCTCTCGCACAGAAGCCCCGTAAATCGCTTGCTCTCCGGCACGTTGAACCTGCCCGCCACGTTGTCCACGCGGTCCTTGAAATAGTCGGCCGCTGCCGCGATCTCGTAGTTGCCATTCTGATTGAACAGATTCGCAATCCAGTTGCCCCGCCCGCCGCATCCGACGATACCCAGACGGATCTTCGCATTCGCCGCATACCCCCGCACCGACTCCGGCTTCACCACCGCAAACGACAGCGCTGCCGCACCCGCTCCGGCCATGAAACGCCGCCGATCAAAAGACCTCTTCGCTGTCTTCGATTGCGGTACATTATCTTTAAAACTCATCTTCTAATCCTCCATCAATTCATCTGGTTAACGCCAATTCCGCAACACCACCTGAGCATACCACAACCGCCCCCCCCTACGCAACCGAACTCTGTCCACCGTTTTGGGCGTCACCTGCAACTGGCATTTAAATAGCCGAGGAGAGATGCTTTCGAAAGGGTGCCAAAATGTTGGGTTTTAGCCAATTGCGCGTCCGGGGGCCTTTCTGGCGAGTAAAACTGGCCGCATTTATGGCCAGATGGTTGAAATCGAGCCGTCTATTCTGGTATAATCAGCGGTGTGGTCTGCGGAAGCACCCATTATAGCCAAACGGGGATGTTACCTGGAAATACCAAAATTAAGGTGCCAGATGGACCATGGGAGGGTGATGTTATGCGCGAGTATTTCCGCGACCCCCGGCCATGGCGGCCGAAAGAACTCGTTCTCCTGCTGCTGACAACGGCCTTGGCCGTTGCCAGCCCAAACACACAGCATGAGCCGGCACCCCATTTCACCGCTGAGACTCTCAACGGCGCGACGGTAAAGTTGCACGAATATCAGGGCCAACCCGTACTGCTGTTCTTCGGCCGGACCGCCTGCCCGCACTGCCTCCGCCTCATCCCCGCACTCGAACGGCTTGACATTCGCTCCGCTGACCGCCTCAAGGTCTTCTTCGTCGCCGTCCGACAGGATCTCCCCAACGTCCTGGACTTCTTCTACGGCAAGGTTATGACATACGACGTCATCATGGACTCTGACGGTATGGTGTCCACAAAATATCGCGTCGAGACTGTACCCCAAGCCGCCCTGATCGATCCCAGCGGTCGCCTTGTGTATATGGGCTCACCCGAGCCCCTGCTCTACTCTCCTGAAGGTATAGAGGAAGTGCTGAGCGGGCGCACAAAGTCCCCACAGGTGACAGATCTACGGCCGCAGCCCCCTTTAGCCTGGCCGGGCGTACGCCGACCCAATGGCGTCTCACAGGTAACCGGCGATACCGTTCACAACCTCAGCAGACGTTTCATTGTGGACCTGGACGAGCCCGAAAACTACGCCAAGAGCCTCTCCCAACGTCTCAGGAACCGGCGTCGCAACGAAATCCAGGCTGTAGCGGACCGCATTGGAGCCCGAATTGTCCATCCTTACGGCAGATGGAAGAACCGTATCGTGCTGGAAATCGAACCCCACAACTTTGACAAACTCCGCCAACTGCCGAATTTCAAGCACGTCAGAGAAGACAAGGTCGTCCACGCACTCACCGCTGATACCGTCTACCAGACGCGTGCCAACTACGCATGGGCAAACGCAATCTCCGGCCAAGGCGTCAATGTTTGCGTCGTCGACACCGGCGTCGACTACACTCACCCCGATCTGCGCAACAAGGTAACTCGCCAGGTCAACTACTTCGATGACAACGACGACGCCATGGACGACAACGGCCACGGGACCCATGTCGCAGGCATCATTGCCGGCCAAGGCAACCTCTACCGCGGCCTAAGTTACGACGCCAATATCCTCGCAGCCCGCTGCCTCGGTCCCAAAGGCGACGGCTACGAATCCGATGTCGTCCTGGCCATTGAATGGTGTGTCGAGGAGGGCGCCCACGTCATCAATCTTAGCCTTGGCGCGGGCCTCTACTCAGACGCCTGCGATGAAAACATCATGTCCGAGGCCGTCAACGCCGCCGTCGAGGCGGGCGTCGTCGTGGCCTGCGCCTCCGGCAACGACGGCAACCCCAACGGCATCGTCGCACCAGCCTGTGCTTCTGGCGCAATCGCCGTTGGCGCTGTCGACAAAATGGACAACCTGGCCTCTTACTCCGACGGCGGCAAGCAACTTGCTCTCGTCGCGCCGGGCGGCGAACAGTTCGGCGGAGCCCACTACCCCGAAATCGTCTCTGCCTTCAGCACTCTCGTCGCCAACGACCCGTCGCTCTGCTTTTACTTCCTGGCCGAGATGTGCTACGATAACTGGTTTGCAGTCGAAAACAACCTTTACATGCGGTGCATCGGCACTTCCATGGCGGCTCCGCACGTCGCCGCCGCGGCCGCCCTGCTCCTCGAGCGAAACCCAACACTGACCCCCGCACAGATCCGCCGTACACTTGAGCAAAACGCTGATGACCTCGGCGAACCAGGCTGGGACAACCTCTACGGCTGGGGCCGTATCAACATTGAAAAGGCCTTGGACAATGTCCCTCTCGCTTTGGGCCAACTCTCAGTTAATATCTCTGATCCGAACATCAATGCACCTCTGTTCCGCGAACAACCGTTCGACCTTGCCGCGAATATCGATTGCCTCGGCGGTGATGGTTGTGGCGAGGTCCAGGTTTTCGCCCAGCTCTGCCAGGGTCGCGACTGCAGCGACTTCATCCCGATCGACCCCAACACCCCCCTGACCACCACTGACCATAATCCTGTCGAGCTGGGCGCCCTCAGCGGCGCAACCCTTGAAACCAGACTATCTCCGGCATTCGATGTCGAAATCGTCTGGGACATCTCAGAGGATACGTATACCGCCACGGCCAATGGGGCAGCCACGCATCTGGGTTCAGACCTGGCGACCGAATACCGAAGCGAAGACCTGGAGCCGGACGATGGTATAGGCGCCATCGACGCCGATGCCCAGAAACTCTACGACTTCACACTGCCCCCCGGTGTGCCCAGCCGTCTGCGCGTGCAGATGAAGCACTACCTCGTCCTGCAGTGGGAAGCCGACCCCGCCGGCTGGCGAGTTCAACTCGCCGATGCACAGGGCCAGAGCCTCGGCCTGGTGGGTGAATGCATCCCCATTTCCGGCGGCGGCGGAGAACCGCCCAGCCCTGACTGCTGGTTCGAAACGAAAGACCCCGCCGTGCTTTCACAACTCAATTCCGGCGGCTTGAACCACCTGCTGCTAACCTCCTTTGGTGTGGATGAGGGAGACTGGCTTACTTTCAAAAACATCTATGTAATCGTCGACTACGAAATTGATCCCGACAATGACTGGGTCTACCGGTACCTGCTTAACTTCGACCTCAGCGGCATAGACCCCGAATTGGAGGTCACCGCCGCCCGCCTTCTGATCAACGTGCTCGAGCCCCAGCAAGACGCCATCGCCGATGTCTTCACCGCCGACAACACTCTCACGCCCGCCAACACGCCCCAGCAACTCTTCACTCCAGACGACCCGAACTACAGCAGCCTGCTTAACCCCGTCAAGAGCTTCACCTGCAACCGGACCGGCGCCGTCAGCATTAATCTCAAGGCTGTCGTCAATGAGGCAATCCTCGCAAGACAGTCGTCCGTGGCCATACAGCTTCGCGAGCGAAACGACGATCAGCTCGTCTCGCTGGCCGCGTTCAACCACCAACTCGCGCCCATACTGACAATCTCACAGAAACTTCCGCCCGACGCGGTGATTGATCCGGGCCAAAATCCCGGTGAGGTGCCCGAGCCGGGCGTGTACCCGATCCTGTATGACACAACCGTCACAAGGGACGTCTCAGAGAACACTTACACCAAGCAGGACGCCCCCGGCAGCACACCCCTTGGTTCGACCATCGCCGCCGAGTATAGTACGGGAAACTTGGAAACCGAAAGCGGCTTAGGCACAACCGACCAGGACGCCGAGAAGGTATATTCGTTCACCATCCCCGACGGCCAAGTCGATGAGATCCGCGTGCGAGTGGAGAACTACTTCGTCCTGCAATTCGAGGACCCCGACAGCGGATGGTACATCTTCATCAGCGATCCGAACGGCAGCGAAAAGCACCTCATCGGCGACTGCCTGCCGCCGACCGGTGGCGGAGGCGAACCACCGCCCCCTGACTGCTGGTACATCTCCCGCGACCCCGCCGTCCTGGCGGACCTTAATCCGGGCGGCGAGAATTACATCAAGCTGCAGTCGCATGACGTCGGTGAAAACGACTGGCTCGCCATCAACGCCGTCGAGGTCATCGTCTCCTATGCCGTCGACCCAGAGAACGACTCGGTGCATCGCTACTACGTACGCTTCGATGTCAGCTCGTTAACGGCAGATTCCGAGATAGACTCGGCCGTACTGGGCCTTTACGTCGAGCAGCCGACGGAAGAAGCTATGGCCGATATCTATCTCGTCGACAACCGTTATGACGTGGCTACGGGCGGCTACACAATCTACAACGCCGAAGATGCGCCCTATTCAAACCTGAAGAACCCATTCAAGAGCATCGCTCTGGACACGCCCGGCCGCAAGCGGATCAACGTCAAGCCCGCCGTTGAGGACGCCGTCGAGAGCGGTATGGGTTCCGTAGCCTTTCTGATTGTGGAACGGCAGCAGAACCAGCTTGTAACGCTGGGCGGCTCGACCGGCAACAACGCACCAACGCTGGACGTGTACCTCAAGAGCGGACTGTACTCTGCCCTGGCCAAGTGGACGCTGCAGCCGCGCGAAGTGGACGAATTTACCCTCCGAGTGGAGGCCATATCCTCCGAAGGGACCGGCGCCGCCAGTGCGCGCATCGTGCGCATCATCGATCCGGACCGACCCACTGTGTACGGCATTGAGTGCCTCGTTGAAGCCGCTTGGGTCAACTGCACTCGCCTGGCCTACGGCGACCGTATTGAGGCTGTCCGCGTGGATGCCGCTGACCCCCAGCAGATCCCGAAAGTGCGCCTGACGCTGCGAAATGTGCCGGACAATACGATATTCATCGATGCTGATATGCCGTACGTCGACGGACTCTTTGTGCTGGAGACGGACATAACGCTGTTGGACTCCGGCGACTGGGAGATAGTCGCCACTGCCACGGATGACGACGACTATTCACACTGCAAGGCCGTCTCGTTCCAGATACCCTGGGGGCGGCTGCAGGCAGAGTGGATCGGCCCGACCGACCCGGTGCAGGTCGCCAAGGGCGAGAGTCTCATCGCGACTGCCCGCGCCACATGCATCGAGGGCGAGTGTCCGGGTGTTAAGGGACGGATCGAGATCAACGGCCCCATGCAGATCCAGTACGACGACGGGTCCGCGGAGGACTACGCCAGCCTCGGCCTGACCGACGGCTATCTGGCCGTGAAGATCACGCCGGACGACTACCCGGCAAGGCTCAAGACCGTACGAATATATGTGACGGACACCACGACGTATCCGTTCGAACTGCACATCTGGGACGATAAGGGCGCCACGGGCACGCCGCATACCGAGTTGATGTTGCCGCGGTACTACAATCCTGTCGCCCCCACGGTAGTCTCTCCGGTGGGCTGGTACGACATTGATGTCTCCAACGAGGATATTGTCGTATCCTCCGGCAGCGTGTACCTCGGCTGGCGCCAGCTCACCGAGAGCCAGACCAACTGGGTGGGCTTCGATACGAGCACCCGACAAGGCAGAAGCTGGGCCTACCACCCGTTGCTCGTATGGCTCACCGGCCAGGCGTGGTCCAACCTCGACTGGTTGTGCGACATGGATCCCGGGTACTGCGGCAACATCATGATCCGCGGGGTGTTCGAACCCGTCGGTTATTTCCACGGCGACCTGCCGGCCAGAGCAGGCGTGGCGCCGCTGTACACCTCACAGGCGTACCCGGCCGACTGCGGCGACTTGGACGCCGGGCAGACCTGCGAGCAGAGCTATCTCTTACACGCGGTGGGGCCCGCCGGCGACCGGGCCTCCGTACAGGCGACATTCGCAAACACCCACGCCGCCGCAGGCACTACCAGACGGGCTGTCTCAATTGAACCGCCCGCCACACCTTGTACTGCGGCCAATCTGGACGCCGTAGGACCGGTAAATCTTAAAGACTTTGCCGTCCTTGTTGGCCAGTGGACCGCAAACCAGCCGCCGATCTTCGCCGACATCGACGGCAGCGGAACCGTAGACATGGCTGACCTCGCAGCCATGGCCCAATGGTGGCTCGAAGTCTGCCCGTGAAAACAAGCCCGACTTGCTCGCTTTGGCGAAAAAAAATGCTATTTGTCGAATTTGATCAATTCTATGATGCAGCGCCGTCGATTCCCCAAAGTCACCCTTCAACTCGACTGGATTCTGATAAACCTCTCTGATAATGGTGCCGATAAGCCCTTTTGCCGGCGAAATCTCGTAAAAGGAGCACTATATGGGTATCCAGAACTGGTCCGACAATATCGTCCTCGTGAACCTCGCCCAGGAGCCGCAGCTCGGAGAGGAACTCCAGACCGTTATCCAAATGGTCAAGGAAAAGCCATACAGCGATGTAGTGGTTGACTTCGCCGATGTGGACATAATAACATCCTCCAGCATCGCCAAACTCCTCAAGCTTCGTAAGGCACTGCTCGACGGCAACCATCGCCTTGTGTTGTCATCTGTGAACCGCAGAACCCATGGCGTTTTCGCAGTTACAGGCCTCGACAGTGTCTTTGAGTTTGTCGAAGATCAGTTTCTGGCTCTGGCAGGACTGCAGCTCGTTGGCGGCTGAAAGACGCTGGCGCCGTGTCCCGAAGAAAAACAAAAGCCTTTCGCGATTCGAATGACTTGACAGTCGCCAATGAATCGATATAATCGCGGCAATTAAGATCGGCAAGCCGGCT
>Ga0334882_1002763_pt1 | contig 17191 bp, 8 predicted proteins | sample GraSluR1_MG_5_FD_207226 | JGI IMG/M metagenome (GOLD analysis project Ga0334882, IMG submission 207226) | Sludge microbial communities from methane-producing bioreactor in Wageningen University, Netherlands - Granular Sludge_15_04-R1 | ecosystem: Engineered > Bioreactor > Anaerobic > Unclassified...
CCGCGATTCCCTCCACGCGAAAAAGGTTCCATCCGTGGCCTTCATGGCCGCCGACAGCTTCTTCAACCCTTCCCGACATAGTGAAGGCGAGGAGCCCACACTCTGGCACAAGGCCGACTTCCTCTTCCACCAGCTTCTCAAGAAGGCCAAGAAGTCGGGAGAACCGGACTTCGAAACCTTCCTCGCCGACGAACTCGTTGAGATAGGCCGCGACCTCAACCTCAGAAGGGGCAGCCCCGAACTGCTTCAGGAGGGGATAGAGGAGCGAACCTTCCAGATTCTCAACCGCCTCACCAACCGCCTCCTTCAAAGGTTCATAGGCCTCATGGTAACAAGGTTCGGCGAGGGCAGAATGCTGGACGCCATTGGTTCGCTGAACGCCATGATCCCGGTGCTTCTTCTAAACACACCCTTTTCCATTGCCTACATGGACAGGAAAAGGGGCCGGGAAGAAGTGAACACCATCGCCAAACACTTGAAGATTTCTTCACCCGCGGCCCCCAACTTGGAAAAAAGAGCCTGGGTCACCGACACCATCGATGACCTCAACGGAGTATCCAGAACCCTTCAAAGGTTTGCCAGGCTCGCGATGGACGCCGGCAAGGAGCTTGCCCTGGTAACAAGCCAGAGCCGTCAGGTCTCCTTCCCGGGCTGGCTCGTGAACTTCCAGCCCGTAACCGAGTTCCCGGTGCCGGACTACGCCTCGAAAACACTGGCCATCCCGCCCCTCCTCGAACTTCTGAGGTTCCTGGAAGAGAACGAATTCGGGATGATCTACATCTCAACCCCGGGCCCCATGGGCTTCGCCGTCCTGGGTGCCGCGAAGATCCTCGGCATCCCCACCGTGGGGATCTATCACACCGACTTCCCCAGGCACATCAGGGAGATAGTTGAGGACGCCTGGATGGGCGAGTTCGCAGCAGGCGGCATGACATGGTTCTACAGCATGGTGGACCGGGTAATGGTCCCAAGCCAGTACTACATGGACGACCTGGCCAGCCTGGGCGTTGACCGGAAGAAGATGGAACCCTTCCCCAGGGGCACCGACCCGGAAACCTTCTCACCGAAGTGGAGGAGGGAAGACTTCCTCACAAGGTTCGGTGGAACCAGAGAGGCGGTAAAACTCCTCTACACCGGCAGAGTCAGCAGGGAGAAAGACCTCGACATCCTCGCCGATGCATTCAACATCGTGACAAAAACAAGGAAAAACATCGAACTCTTCGTAGTCGGCGACGGCCCATACATGGGAGAACTGGGAAGCAGGATCCTCGGCAACGGCGGTTACCTCGCCGGCCGCATGTCCGGCGAAGACCTCTCCAAAGCCTACGCGTCCGCGGACATCTTCGTCTTCCCATCCACCACCGACACCTACGGCAACAGCGTTCTCGAGGCCCAGGCATCGGGACTACCAGCCATAGTAACCGACATGGGCGGCCCCCAGGAGATCATCAGACCCAATGAGACAGGCCTCACCTACCACGGCAGAGACGCCGCAGACCTCGCCCAGAAGATCATTGAACTTACCGACAACGAACAAGCAAGAAAAGCGATGGCACAAAAGGCCAGGCAACTCGGTGAATCAAAGAGCTGGCAATCCGCCTTCGACCAGATCTGGAGAAGTGTGCCGGAGAGGTGGTAGGGGGAGGGAAGAAGCAGCGATGCCTAACCCTTCCCAAACAATGTGACAAGCCGGTCGCAAAATGCGACCACCTCAGAAGCAGAAGGTGATGTGAGTCAGTGAAATCAAGTGCTGCAACCCGCCAACACAGAAAACCTGATTCTCTCCACAGCCAGCATTCCGTAAGGCCGACCCTGGGACAGCTGAGTTGGCTCCCCTATGTAGACAGGGGTGATTCACTTTGACACGCACGCAGGCATTTGTATAATGGGTAAATTTTACGCATGATATCCGAGTAGCACATAGTCTTATTGTACATTAGTGAGAACGGCAAGAAGCCATGCCGCAAAAGATCGGTCAACTTTAGAGGTTCTATTTATAAAAGAAGTTAACGAGTGGATTAAGTTTGGTGGAGCCGAAGAGGCCAAGTGCAAAAACATACCATGATACATAGTATCGTAAACCTCGGTTGTAAGGAGAACACGACAAAATGAGAACAGAGTTTCTGGAAATCAGACAAGTTGCTAGCGCAAGGGAAAGAATGTGGTGAGTGTCAGAGTGTGTCTAGTATATACTAGAACTATATATTGCCAATTATATAAATAATTGTTCTATATTCGTGGAGAAAATGTAGTGAATGCGCACACATTTATTGATTTATTTTCTGGATGTGGTGGTCTATCGCTCGGTTTAATGAACGCCGGGTGGTATGGTCTTTTAGCAATCGAGCAAAGTCCCGATGCATTCAAAACCCTTCGTCACAACTTAGTCGAGGAAGGTGAGCATAACATTGAAAAACCTTGTTTCATCTGGCCTGATTGGTGCGAAAAAAAACCACATGAGGTAGCCGAATTCGTCCGAACACAATCCCATCGACTCATGAACATGCGTGGAGATATACAGCTTGTGGCCGGCGGCCCACCCTGCCAGGGTTTTTCTTTTGCGGGTAAAAGGACAGGTAAAGACCCGAGGAACGAGTTGTTTAAACATCACCTCGAAGTCGTGGACATCCTCAAGCCTGAACTGGTGCTAATGGAGAATGTTCAGGGTATAGTCACGGCATTCGGGGCTGACAGGAAAAAGCAATTTGGTGGACCGAGGAAAAGCTACTCGAATCGTATCCGTGAAGCACTTGAAAGACATGGTTACGAAGTTCAACAGTATTTGCTAAAGGCAGTTGATTTTGGTGTGCCTCAGATTCGACCGAGATATTTTACCCTTGGGATTCGTCAAGATCTTTTTAACGGGTATAGAGGACCTAGTTTTCAAGAAACGCTTACTAGTATTAGGACTGATTTCCTTATAGAGCATGGATTGCCGATTTGGCAACCCGTGACTGTGGCTGATGCAATTTCTGACCTTTCAACAACCGGTAAACAGCTCATCGAATGCCTAGACGAAGAATCCCCACCGGGGTTCAAGGAGATTTATTACCAGGGACCAGAAACATATTACCAAAGACTGATGCATTCTGGCATGAACAACCGGGCACTGAATAGCCTCCGATTGGTTAAGCATCGTCCTGAAACCGTCGAGCGCTTTCAACAAATCCATCGCACTTGCCGAAAAGGAGTGCACCTCTCGTACGAAGATAGGCTACGCCTTGGAATTAGTAAAACTGCAATAACGCCTCTAGCCCCAGACCAACCATCGCACACCCTTACCACGCTTCCAGATGACTTGCTTCATTATGCTGAGCCCAGGATTCACACTGTCCGAGAACACGCCAGATTGCAATCCTTCCCAGACTGGTTCGAATTCCGGGGCAAGTATACAACCGGAGGAGATAGGCGAACGAGGGAGTGTCCACGCTACACTCAGGTGGGAAATGCAGTGCCTCCCTTGTTGGCGGAAGCTATCGGGAAAGCGCTACTGGCGATTCTCAGTGAACTCAAAGGAGCACCATGTTCCATTCACCTGCCCGGAAAGACGTCGAGAATAGGTAGAGTTCTTCGCAATGGGGATTCACGATGACGATAGAAGGCAAGAGAAACGATTTCCTGGGTGATTTGCTTGCACTTCAACAAGATGGAAGGTATGCCATAAGCGCACCTACGAATTGGACCCATGAACCCCTTCTGGAAGTGGAGACCGAAGTAGACGGGATTGTAAACGATTTGGAAGACACCATCCTCGTGGGAAGCAATGGCAACTGTACTGCGCGTTGGCACTTCTTCATAGGTTCACCCGGCAACGGGAAGTCTGCGGCGATGGGCAAGCTATGCAGGGGACTCATGTCTGCCAAAAAATGCCAAGTCCGCGATGAAAATAACGTTGTTATCAGCGAACTCAAACCCACGGCGATTCCTTATGCCTTGAATGTCTACGAGAACGACAACAGGTATGCGACGGCTCAGATTGTCCAGGATGCCTCGGTTGTCCGGAACCCATTTTCGCCGGATGTGGACCCGGCAACCGAACTGTTATGCACGATGGAAAACGCCTGGGAAAAAGGTATTTCCTTGGTCGTCTGTACGAACCGCGGTGTCCTGGAAAAGGTACACAGGGATCACCATACCAACAGTGATGTCAATTCGAAGCCGTGGTTTAAAATGCTTTCGGTTGTGGTCTCGGCAGGTGCGGCTCTCCATGGGACAATTGAGAGCACGCGCGCTTTCGATGGGAAGAAGACTGTTTTCCGAGAGGTCAAGGTTGGCTATAGCCACCTAGATAACCGCAGCCTTCTCCTTGGACAGAGTACTTTCGAACGCCTCATCCAAGGGGCGACAAGCGCGGATCATTGGGAGCCCTGCATTTCATGCTCTTCCAAGGACATGTGTCCCTTTAAAGCGAACCGGGACTGGCTCGTGGACGACGAGGCAAGAACCCGCGTTCTTCAGCTTCTGAAAAGGGCCGAAGTCTTGTCTGGTCAAGTTATCGTATTCCGGGAGGCGTTGGCCATTATCTCTCTGGTTCTCGCCGGTTGCCCTAGGGATTACAACCATGGGCATCCCTGCGAATGGGTACGGGAGGCGATTGTCCACAACGATGTTTTCTCACTGGCAACTCGCCGTATCTACATGTGCCTTTTTGCATCGTATTCCCCGCATGGTCTGGAACCAGTGGTTGTTTTGCGGAAACGACAGCTGACCGCATTGCGCTGGTTATGCAAGGCGATGGATGAAGGTAACGCGGAAAGCCGGGCAGCCATGATACGTGTCGTCACGCCCCAGCCGCCTTCAACGGATGTCGGGGTCACACGAATTCTGGGAGCACCCGGAATAATGGCCAGCCTCGATCCTTGTCGAGAATCACTCCCTGCAGACTTCTACGGTAGATGGGATGCCGATTTCGAGGCCATGCCCGACGAGGGGGGATCACTGTTTACCCTGATTGAACAGGCCTGTGTTACGGTCTGGAAAGAACTGGAGGAATGCCTGGAGCTGGCCTCGGAGTACTCCGTACCAGAAGCCCACTGGGCGCTCCGAAGATGGAGTAGCAATTTCCTCTTGCATTTTGGGTCCCTCATCGAAGGACGGTCAGCATGGTCCAAGGAACTGGATGTCTTTGCCGAGTTATTGACTCTCGTGGCCACGTCTCCTGAGAATCGGACCCTCGAGCAGAAGCGGAGCATTCGACAGTTGGACACTCAGGTAGAGAGCCTTCTTAATACGGTTGCCGGACGACAGGCCGAAAGCATCGTTCAACTTTCCGAGGCGGTTACGCTTTCAGGGCAATGGGTTCGTGACAACCTGAAGCCAAGAACTATCGCCAGCGAAGAATCGGGGAGTGTCTCGCTGGCAGTTGAATTCGAAGGTGGAGAACGAGCTGTGTTCGGTGCCCCCATGTACCTCTGGTTGACTCGACGCGCGGATGGGAAACTAGACGCGCGCTGTTTTCCGCAGGAACTACTCTCGGGGGCAACGGACGCAAGGGTGCGCGCGGCTTCCAAGGGGAAGTACGCTTTTGAGAGCAACGACGTCGAGCTGGTAGTGGACACGGGTAAGGGGCAAGTGTTCAGGCTCGCAAGGTTTGATGGCGAGGTAGACGTAGGCCATGATTGAGCCGCTTTACAGGCAGGAGGAGTTCCGGACAGCGAATGAACCAAAGGTTCATCCGCTGGTCAGGAAGAGCTTTGTCTTTGTTCCTTCCGCGGGCATGCGGCTTGCCCCGGAGATATTGGCCTTGGAGCTAATGCGGGAAGTGTTCTTTGAGAGGCACTACGGGGAAACCACCGCCACGCGGGACTTGGACCCTGATGAACTCGACGACGAGCGTCGCCATCGGTTCACGGATAGGCAGCGGGCAGTCTTGCACGCCTTGAGAGGTCGGAGAAAGAAGAGCAAGAACTCGCTTGCCCAGCGCTTCTTCGCACCGGCCTATCCCAGCCTTGCCGAGTCGGGCTGGCTTGGCAAGAACCGTGAGCGCGTTATCTGCAATTTCCTTCTGTCAGGTCCCGTCGCCCAGTACCTTTGGGGACGGGGGCCGAATACGGAGGAAGGGAAGCGTCAACAGCAAGAGCTGGCTTCCGGTATCCGCGATGCACTTCTTGGGAAGAGGTCTTGCCTTGATGCGGCCCTCGAAGGGAAAGATATTCTGGCTGCAACTCTGGGTCCTAATGGGTTCGATGCTGACCCCGATGTGCCGATCCGCAATGTGGTTGAAAAGACTGGGCACTCGGACGCGGTAATGCATGCAAGCAATGACCAGTTAGCGACTCGGATTACTCGGGACTTTCTGGCGATATGCAGCATAGAGGGAGAGATTCCCCGCATGCAGTGGCTCCAGCTTCTCATGACCTTTCTCCGTTTTGCTCTGCCCATGTGGTTGCTCGCACAGATGCAGATAACGAGGCTCCTACACCACTGGTTGATAGAGGCAGTAGATAATGGCCGCATCGTTGACACTACAGCAATCGATGCTGGATTGTCGGCGAGAAACCAGGGACTCTTGCATCCCACACTCACTGCAACGCGAGAACTGTTTGAGCACATAGAGTGCTACATGAAGTGCCGGGTCGAGGTCAACATACTCCTGTACTGTCTGGAACAGGCTAGGGCAGAACAGGTCAGGGATAAGAGGCTGACTCGTGGCGGAGCGGGAAGCGACGTGCTGACTTTCGAAGCCCTTCTGTCGTTGGCAAGGGACGCGTCAGGTGACATCCGTGGTTCGGCCCGATTTAGAGAAATCGCTGCGGACCTGAACGTCCAAACATTTCTGACACGTGAGGGAGAGCAGTTCTCCGCTTGGCGAAATCCCTTGATGAAGGGTCAGGGCAAGAACATTGACGAGTTCTTCCGGGTACTGTACCGGGCGGAGCTCGGAGACGAGGAGGGTGGATACCTTCTGGCTCCAGAAGGACGGGGTGCGAAGCGCGGATTCCGTGTCTTCCCAGGCCAACTTCTTCTGAAGACGGCGACGTATATGGCTGCCCAAGACAAGTGGTCGTGCCAGCCGCGCGGAGGGGCAGGCAAGCTTGTACTCCAGGATGTCGAGGAGTTGTTTGGGCAGTACGGAATTGACTTCTCGACTGCCGCCGATGCGCGCCCACTTCTCATGAACGAGTTACAGGCAATGGGATTGTTGACCGGAAGCCCGGACGCGGGAAGCAGCGTGGCCGTTGCTTGCCCGTACTGATGGCATGGTGACGATGAGCATGGACAGGCTTACGATATCAAGTGTTCTTGGCGAGCTGATCAAGGGATACGTTCGCTTAGCTGCAGACGGGAACAGGGATTGCCGCTTGCTGGTCCCGGGCCTCACTCGGAAGATCGCACGCGAAGTGCACGAGTACCTGCGAGAACAGGGAATCAAATCCTACCTTGTCATTGGTGGGGACGAGGAACCCAGCGAAAGCGAACACCTCATTCGTGCGGTGGGCCTAACGAGCAAGCGCATCGGGTCCTTCGTGTCCATTGCCAACCCCGGCCAACTGGTGCATATCCAAGACTCCATCCGGGGATCTGGCGGCACAGTCCGATCCCTGGCATTCTCGGAGGAATGGCCATGGATAGACAATGGCAGCGAGCCCTTCCGTTTCGATGGACCGGTACTGGAAGCACTGGTGCAGCGTTGGTCCGGCGACGTCGGTGAGCAGAACTGGCTGCGTGACTTTGTTCTCGACGCGTTAGTTGAACATACGCGGTCGAGCTCAAGACGTGCGCACATTCTTCTCGAGGACATCCTGGGATCGTTTCGCCCGGAACTGTACCCAGAGATTCCTGGAACAAGAGAAAAGTTCCTCTGCCACGCTGGTGTGCCCTGCCCCCCGGGGACATTACCCACGGTCTCTGGGCTGATCAGGGATACATCTCGCCTATGCCAGAGAATCGTGGGGCGTTGCCAAAAGGAAGAGGACGTTCGCGAGCAGGCAAGGGACATGGTTGTCGAGGTTGTCGAGGAGGCCGAGCAAGAAGAAACACGGTTCTCACTGGACCGCATCCTCGATGGAATTGGGGGAAGCACGACGCTTGACCTTGGCATGTTGGCCTTTTACGGCTGCTGGGGCCCAGACAGGAACGACACGAGCCATTGGCGCAAGCTCGACGCCCAGTTACTTGCCGACCTCTTTGGTGTAAGGGGCCGCGAGAAGGCAGAGGTGTCTTACAACGTCGCATGCCAACGCGGGATCATCGCCGATGGTGGCAAGAAACTCGCCACGTTTGTGGGCGATCAACTAGAACTCCATGTCACCTACAGGATACCAGAAGATCAATTCGCGTCGGGACAGTGGGTCGTGCGGGTGCTTAACCGGCAACGCGTTGTATTGGAGCGGCCACTCGTGGAGCCAGAGGGAGATGTTCACCTCGAATTTGACACTGCCAGTGGCACCAGTAATTACTCGCGCAAGATTCCCCTTCGCATTGCCCTGGTGTCGGGAAGTGACGTTGAGGCTGATGCAAGGCTTGATCTGCACCTTTGCGGAGAAGACCGGCCCGCCTTTGCAGTCGTTGATTCCGCTTTCGAGGTAGTGGATGCGGCACCTGGCGACGAGGAAGAAACTCCTGATAAGAAGCTCACCGTGGATGAGCCTGTCCACCTGTTCCTCTTCAGCCACGCCGCCAATGATGTCTCTTTGTGTGACGAGAACGACGAGGAGATTGGCCTCATTGAGACCGAGATGGCAGGAGTGTGGAGATCGGCCCAGCGAGTCGACGTAAGCTCCGAGCCGAGCGGTTTGGCGATAAGGATATGCAGGTTCGGGACGTTGACAGCGGTCATCTGCTTCGAAGCCAGCGACCTGGAGAAGGGCGAGTTCACGGTTGAGGACGAATTGCGCGTAGCGATTTCCGGTGGAAGGGAAAAGAGACTCAAGAATCTCGTCGACCTGTTCCAAGGGCAGAGCGACGAACCCTACCCAGCGCTGGGACGGATTGACGAGGTCGCCCGCCGCAGGATGCTTCTCGCCAAGATAGTAACGTCCCGCATGGGATGGCGACCCCTCTTAGCGAACCTATTGGCGGTAGACTATGAGTCATCGGGGTCCATCGGCGACTTTGTTAATTACCTTGGACCTGTCGAGGGAGCAACGTTCCAAACCCTTTCCTTCCCCGATGATGCCCTGTCACTCCTCAAGACCTATTCCGACGCGAGGGATGCCGTGCGGAAGGAAGTGGAGGCTGTTTTCGGCGGTAAGGCAGTCAGCATCGAGCATCCGACCTATGCTAGTCATCCTGTCTTTGTGCACGAGCGTTCCGTGCAAATTGAAGCGCTCCTGAAGAACTACCTCGATGCTTACCGAAGCATCCTTGTTTACTTGCAGGACAAGAAAAAGAGTCTGGAATGGAGTCAACTGTTTGTGCTCGCCCACCTCGACTGTGTGGTTCATTGGGACGGCAGCCGCTTACGGAACGCCATCTTCCTTGTTGGGCCATGGCATCCACTCGTGCTGGCAAGGCGATTCATGGTGCAAGCGGCCCTCTTTTCTCGCGCGTTTCGACTGCTGCATGACAAAGAGGGAAAGGCTTTCAGGCATCTCTCCTTCTTGCTTGCCAACGTGCAGGGCTTCAGGTGGACTCTCGGGATGTCGGCCGACGAAAGGCTGATCGAACCGGCATACGTGACGGTCACGTCCGATCCCGGTTGGCACCTTGCCTTGAAGGTCAGCACCCCGGATTTAGCGGCCAGAGAAGATATCGGAAGCCTCGCCGGGGTGGCGCAGGCGCTTCGGCTAAACCTTGGATTGTCAATAATGGCTGCCACTGGCGGCAACAACACCTTGGCTGTTACATGCCTCTCGAACTACCTACGGGCTTTTCCCTCGCGGCGTTCAATTGGAATTCGAGTCCGGCGAGGCTACGCGGGAAGCGATATCGTTAGGACTGTCGATGGTCACATTCACGCGGAGGACGGGCCAACGGACCATGGGCAACAACTGCCCGGTGGCGTTCGGTTGTACTTCGAGGAACCGCTTGACGACAACGGGGATGCCCGGTGGACAGATCCGCCACTTTACGTCTACCGCTTTGAGAATGACGAGGAATGCCTGCGCGAGGGCCATCCGGACATCTACATGTTACCCCCGGCAGGTGACCTTTCGTTCAGAACCGGCGCAACTCGCTACCAACTTCCCCGTGGCCATGGCAGAGAAGCCGCCTTCAGCAAGCGGTTGGGGTGGCTTACCGAGGGGCACACCCAAGTACCGAAGAGCATCACTTACGAGTACGATGGTCCGTGCGACGGGCCCGACAACATTGGTGGGGCCTTCACTAACGTGACGGGACAGGTCGGTGCCATTCTCGGGGAGCCGCTTGCAACGGTCTGCGACGTTGCCCTTCCCCAGAAACTCAGTGCGCCATGGGTAGTGATACCGGGTTACTCAATCGATCCTGCAACTCTCGTCAAGTACGTCCGGGATGGTGCCGACCGTGCTATCCAGGAACGAGCACTGTGGGACTACAAGCTGGACGTGACGGGCCGGGATAGCTCCTACTTCGTGTTGTCCACTATCCCCAAGGGTTTCCAGGTAGCCGTCAACGGTTTCTTCAGCCGGGACGATATTGCAGGCGGCTTCATCGTAGAGCTTGGGAGGATTGGGATAGCCATCGGTGGCGAGGCCCTCAGGTCTGGGCGTCATGCGCTTGGTATCATTGGTCTCATCGGTGCGGTCCGGTTGCTGGTAGGCACGACAAGTGATGGCAAAGCGCCCCTTCAATGCTCTACCAGCACCATTGGGTTCCTCGTGCCCGTGGACTCGTTCTCATCTTTCTTTGGGAAGACCGGTTCGGGAGACGGCAAGCGAACGGACCTTCTTGGAGTCCAACTGGTTTTGCCCAGTCCCGAGTCTGGTCACCTGCGCATATCCGTGTGCGGCGTGGAGTCCAAGCTGGTTTCCGGGGCATTTGGAATCACGCGCGCTCACGCGGCCATGGCGCAGGCAAGGGCAACGGGTGACGAATTCAAGAAGCTTGTCGCAGCCAGCCTTCGCCAAGGAGCAATGCCTGAGCGTCTGGCCCTCCTGGACATCCTGACTTTTGGTCTGCGTATCACGAGCCCGAGCACACCTAGTGAAATCGAGGATTGGGTCGCCAAGGAAAAGGCTGTCTATGACGCGGTCCTCGCTGGCAACTACGAGTATTCCGAGGCACGTCATGGGGGGCTGCTCGTTTCGACCGAGGGTGAACTCCCAGGGGTCGCCGAGCACGTCGTGCTGGAAGAGGGCCTGTGGGTGCGGCTGACCAAGGGCCATTGGCCTGGAATATCGGAGACGCCCCAGGTGGAGAGCATACGGCAAGTGCTTTGCCACCTCTTTGCCACCCCTGATGATTCGTTGCCGCCTGTTACTTCGGCACCGGATCCCCCTCCAGAGGTGCCTCCTTTTACTCCGCCTGGAGACGACGCCACGGAACCCGAAGTTATCCCGCCAACCGAGGAACGGGTTGAGGGACCTGTGCCCGGCGACGTTTGTCCCGAGGAAGAACAAGTTTCTGGCGAACCCGAGCGAGAAGAAGCTGGAGTTCCACTTGAGAGAATATTCATTGGTGTTGACGATGCTCGAAGCGCGGTGTACTTCGACCCGCAATCACCGGTTGACCCGCTGGACAACATGAACGTCATGGTAACGGGCTCCTCCGGCACCGGGAAGACTCAGCTGCTGAAATATATGATCTGCCGACTTCGCGAGCAAGGGAAGAACGTTCTTGTTCTTGACATGAAGAATGATTTCGCCAGTGATGGCCCGTTCTGCGAGAAGGCGGGACTCGATAGGGTATTCGTCGCGTTTGATGGGCTACCCCTCAACCCGCTAATTCCCTATCCTGTTCGACATCCGGTCACCGGCGACCTTTTTGTGCAGTGTGCACAGTACATTGCAGGCGTCTCTTCTGTTCTCAAGAGGACGTATGGTCTCGGCGCACAGCAGCAAGCCGCCGTTAAGAATGCTATCGTGGCGGCGTTTACCGCTGTCGGGGTTCCCACGACGGGCTCCACTCCATTCAACGACGATCTTCGTTTCCCTGATTTCTCGAATGTAGGGGACACTCTACAGAATGACAACGCTGCGGCGTATAATCGTCTTGATCCCCTGTTCACTCTAGGGCTCTTTCGTTCGGAATTTCGGGCACAGTCTTTCCATGGCCTCGTCAGCCGCGCGGCCGTACTGGATCTGAGCCAGATTCCCAGCGACGAGATCAAGAATACCCTTGCCCAGCTGGTCGTTTTGTCTTCCCACGCGTACTACAATGCCCAGCCTCATTCTGGAACCATCCGGCAGTTTTTAGTCTTCGACGAAGGACATCGTGTTCTCGCGTCGGACTACATGCTACGCCTCGTTCGCGAGTGCCGTGCATACGGCGTTGGGACAATTTTGTCGTCCCAGTACCCGACGGACTTCCCAGGCGATATATCGGCCTCGATGGCCACCAAGATAGTACATGGCAATGGCCGGGATGTCGACCGGGTCAAGGGCATTGTTCAGTTGCTTGGTTGCGAGGGCAAGGAAGGAGACATCGCTAATCTGGAACGCTTTCAGGCTTTCGTGGATAACCGCCATTCCCCACACATGATTCTTCGCACCATGAATTTCCCTCTATACCTTGTATGGTCGAAGCTCCGGGAGCTCGGTAGCGCCACACGGGAAGAGTTATCCCATGTCGAGGGCCTTGACGTTTCAAAGCTCCCAATAATAAACATTATACGCCAGCTTGAACGCTTGGGCTTGGCAGAGGAGCGGGATGGACGGGTGTTCCTCTTGGAGAGAAGTATACGCATGGAGTGAACAGTAACAGGAAGAGGTGTACATTCAACCAAGCGGCGAGATAAGGAAAGCCATGGGCTTCCTGATCATCTATCTGTCATATCGAGTTTAGACGACGATTACTTGGATGGTTTGAATAGAATGGGTGAAAACTCCCGTAGGCTTCCCCGTTTTGAGGACATTTGTTAGAGTGAGACTTCCTGCCAACCCAGGAGGTCGAGATGAAGCAATCTAGATTCACCAAAACGCAGATCGTGGCGATCCTGCGGGAAGCTGATGAGGGAGTCGCTGTCACCGATGTTTGCCGCAGATACGGTATCAGCGGTAACACATTCTACAACTGGAAGAAGAAGTACAGCGGGATGGGCGTCCCGGAGCTCAAGCGGATGAAGGAGCTCGAGACAGAGAACACCCGATTGAAGCGGATGTACTCGGAGAAGAGCCTCGAAAACCATGCACTGAAGGAGCTTATCTCAAAAATGCTCTGACGCCACCGGAACGCCGGGAAGCAGCGGCGTTTCTGGTTGCGGAACAGAGAATGGCGGTGAGAACCTCATGCGAGCTTGTTGGCCTGTCGAGATCTGCATGGTCCAAGCCTGTCCGGGACTGGCTTGAGTACGACAGGGAGCTTATTGAGGCACTGCAGGAGTTGGTTGTGCTTTACAACCGCTGGGGCTTCTGGAAGTACCATGACCGACTTCGTCTCGACGGCCGTCATGGAATCACAAGAGGGTTCGCCGGGTGTACCGGGAGCTCGGCCTGAACATTCGGATGGTTCTGAAGCGGCTTGAAATGCTTGCTTCAGTGGAGGATTGTGGAAAATGTAACCGTTGATGCCATTGTTCCGGAGATGATCGCTCCCTGCGGGATGAACTGCGCTCTGTGCAGCGGTTTTCTGCGGGAGAAGAGGATCTGTTCCGGTTGCGGGAGTTCCTCGCCGAAGCCAGCCTACTGCGCTTCCTGCAGGATCAGGAACTGCACGGAGAGAGTGGGGGAGTTCTGTTCCTGCGATTCCCCGTGTCGCCGTTTGCGAGACCTTGATAGGCGGTATCGTACCAGGTACGGCATGAGCATGCTTGAGAATCTGGCCGCTATTCGGGATGAGGGGATTGATGCCTTTGTTCTTGCCGAGCGGCGGCGGTGGGAGTGTCCCCAGTGCAAGGGGGTACTCTCTGTTCATCGCGCTGTGTGTGTTTTCTGCGGGTGTGGAGCATCATGAGTCGTGAGAGCTGTGCCCTGTTGAAAAAGGCAGCGGGCTGACCCGCCAGTACCTTCCCCAAAATGCTGGAATCTCAAGCATGTTGAGGTGCGGTAAACTGAAGACCGCCTTGGCAACAGACCAATAAAGAGCTTGGACTTCCAATCTCCTCATGTGGTATTGTCTTGGTTGGAAAACGGTCGGTTCAGCTCGAAACCAGGAATGATGTTCAGGGGGGTTTGGCAATGAAACGGCTTTGCTTGGTTTTTCTGATGCTATCGGTGTGTAACGCATTTTCCGACTCAATGAGCATTCAGAGCTTCGCCGAAATTCGGGCTGCAATGCCGATGGCCAACGCGGATGTGGAGATGGTTGCGGAGAGCGTGCTGATAGTTCCCGCAGCCACCGCAGGTCCACGGAACTACCATGAATACTCGATGCAGGTTACTTGCGTGTTCCATCTCAGGAACCTTACCAGCAAGCATCTTCGAATAGAGATTGGTTTTCCGTTCGAAACCTTCGACCCAATGGATTCAAGGCACGAGTTCGAGGGCCGATTCCGTCACCGGAATGACATGCTTCAGTTCGTCGACTCTCCAGACCCCGCGGATTCCCGTCTGCCGGAATGGCTTGATTTCAGAGCCTTTGCGAACGGGAGTGAACTGACTGTTCAGTACCTGAAGGGTATTCCAGATGTGGACAACAGGCTTCTGTTCTGGCCTTTGATAGCCGCATGGGAGATGGAGTTCAAGCCAGGTGAAACCGTAAGGCTCGTGAACACATATTACACGAAGTGGGATTACATCAGCTATAGAGAGTGGGAGTGTCACGATGTTTCATACATCGTGCGTTCGGGCAGTTACTGGAACGGGTCCATTGGAAATGCCGTGATTCAACTCGTGGTGCCTGAAGAGCTGCCACTTCCCTACATCGGGCGAGATTGCGGCGCCTGGTGGGAATGGACCGGAAGCCCATCGATCGAGGGCAGAACCGTCACATGGAGTTACGCGGACTGGCACCCGGATCAGGACCTGGGCGTCAAGATTGTGCAATCCAACATTAGCGCGTTTGAATGCTTCCAGGAGCATGCTTTTGATCCATCGCCCATCGTGTGGACCAGGGAAGGCCTTGTTCCATCGCTTAAGCAGGTTATGAGGCTCCGCTACCTTTACCCGCCCATGAGCAATGAGTCCGTTGCTAAGTTCGCAATGGCGGCCCTGAGAGCCCTTTCCGGACTGGAAGACCCAGACACGTCTTGGCCCAGAGGCTCCGACTCTCATCTGTACTACTCCTTTCCAGGAGACAGAGATGACAATGCGGGCCTGTTTTTCCTGGCTGGCTCCCATCCCTTCGATGCAAGTCGTTTTGATTTGATTGACGCCTGGAAGGAAGATCTCGCTCTCTATCGCGAAACAATCATGAACTCTCACTTCGAAGGGTTTCTGCCACATCTGTCCTATCGCAGGGTATGGTCTCACGCGAATCTGTCAATGTATTCCGCTGACCCATCCGCACAGATAGAGTACCTTCTGATGCTGGAGAATCTTGAACCCGCCCTCCTGGGGCATCCTTTGGGGGACCCCAGAATGGCTGCCCTCTATGAACTTGCCGGCTGGTATGTTGAGGGGCACCCATTCGAGTTCGTTGTCCGGCCGCACCATGTAATGTTCTACAGCAGCTCTTTGCCGGGCGATGCCATTCTTGAAAGACGCAGGGTCAGAGAGTTCTGGCACAACGGAGGGGGATGCGGCGTTCCGCTGATTTGCGCGAGTTTGGACGAGGAAAAGGAACCAGTTGCCATCAGACTGGCCATAGCCGCCACCTCTGAACTGCCTGCCCTTCATGGATTATCCTACCATGCCGAAAACCTTATTGACGGTAACTTCGAAACGGCCTGGGTGGAGGGGGCCGAGGGCCACGGGTACGGGGAAAGTGTCATCATGACAGTTCTTGAAAACTTCGATCTTTCAGGGTTCTCGTTCCTGAACGGCTATGCCGGAAACGCTGATACATGGAACAGAAACGGCAGGATAGCAAAACTTGTGGTGTCCCTTAACGGCTCGCCGATGTTTGTTGCTGAACTGCTGGACGATGACCGTCCCCAATCCCTTGACATGATTGAAGGATGCAGTCTCCGGAAAGGTGACATCCTGGAACTGGCCATACTCGAGGTTTATCCTGGCAGCGCTTACAGTGACACAGCCTTATCGGAGCTGCTGCTTAACTGACCTGCGTTGCATGACCCTTCCGCCGGGAGTATTGACCGGCTGACATGCCGACCCGCAACTCACACTGGTGTTGCGAAATACGGACAAGAGCAACCCCGGGAGGCAGCAAGCCTCTCCAAAAGCAGGCAACTGGTCGGGAAAGGTCAAGCCCGGATGTATCTTTGAACTGCCGGGGACAAGTCTGGCCAGGCCCGGGGTCCCTTCCCGCTTCACAGGGAGAGATCAGCACCGCCTTCTGGTTGTGAACCCCTGCCTGTGTAACCACCCTTACCAGGCAGCATCCCGTGGGCAGGCCTGATGTGTTCCAGAGCACCAACCCGGTTGAAACAGAGTGTCTGACCAGCCTTCCCAGGTAATCATAGAGAGAGGCTTCAAACTGGCCTTCAATGCCGGTGACAGCTACTGAGAGGGATTCCGAGAAGGGGTTGGGGGGGGCGGAAATGCATTGTCGGTTCCCCGAACCAGGGCGTGTCCATTCCGCTACCCAGGTAGTACATGTACAGCATCAGGGAGTCGCCCATGGTAATGCCGCCGTCCTCCGACACGGTGTACTCCCTGGTGAACCAGAAAAACTCGGGCTGACTGCCAAGGTATTTTCCAGGAACCTGCCAGCTTCCGAGAACAGAACCCCAGAGAAACATGGCAACCAATACTTGACACGTATAACGATATACGTTATAGCATGGGCGGCCAGGAGATGAGCTGCAGGGATGCTTTAAGTTGGCTGGTATGAGGTTGTGTTTTCTTGAGCAGTGTCTTAAGCTGGATCGAAAAAGGCGGCCTTATGATAGAATCGTTTCATGACAGCGGTACTGAGGACGTTTTCGACAGAAGCAATACAAATGCAGCACGACGTGTTTGTCCACAACAACTTTGGAAAATAGCGCAGCGAAAACTTGATCAGCTTAACACGGTCGACAGGCTTGAGGCATTGAGAGTCCCGCCGGGTAATTTTCTTGAAGCCTTGAGGGGCGACAGGGATGGACAGTTCAGCATAAGGATAAACAGCCAAT